>Ga0075439_10751_pt1 | contig 14416 bp, 10 predicted proteins | sample MintriSingleCell_FD_74264 | JGI IMG/M metagenome (GOLD analysis project Ga0075439, IMG submission 74264) | Marine eukaryotic communities from Monterey Bay, USA to study complex ecological interactions - Minidiscus trioculatus JGI Plate_4_G5... | ecosystem: Environmental > Aquatic > Marine >... | reverse complement strand
TTAAATCGTACATGATGAATACGATGATAATACTACCGATAACGATTTCATGTTGCTATTTTTGAAGACTCCTACTACTGAGGAGGTAAACTACGCTGTTGTAACTAACAGTGTTATTTCCTCGGGAGTCGACGTATCAGTCATTGGATGGGGAGACATAGATCCTGATCAAGAGGAGTCGGAGCTTGCCGATAAACTCCAACATGTTGAGGTTACTACTATTTCCAACGAGGCTTGTGATGCTAGTGAAAGTACAGAGTCGGGATGGGAGGACAGTTATAAAGATCAGATCTCTGAGAACATGCTTTGTGCCGAACATCAAGAGATGAAGGACGCTTGTCAGGGCGACAGGGAGGACCTTTAGTGATTAGGAATGAAGGAGGATCTGATGAACTCGTGGGAGTTGTGAGTTGGGGTATTGGATGTGCGCATGATGACTATCCAGGCGTTTACTCTAGAATTTCAGCGCAATTCGATTGGGTTGTAAAGCATACATGTGAAAACAGTGCTAGTCCTCCTTCCAACTTTGACTGCTCAAGTTACTCCACATATAGTGGTGGAAATGTTGAGAGCGTTGTTTTTGACGAGTCAGGATATATAACGATTGTTGACGAAACATTTGCTGGAGGGTTCGGGTTATTTGGTTTGAATGGGAATGACGCAAAGTATTACCCAACCTTTGAAGATAGAGTTGGTATTGTTAGAATTCAAGATGGAAATGGTGGTGCCTCGGAGTTAACATCCAATACAATCCCACTTACAGCGGGATACTCCAAGATCAAGGTATCATTTAGCTACCTTGCCAAGTCAATGGAAGATAGTTCTGATCACTTGTGTCTCGACTACAACCTCGATAGTGGAAAGATTGTAGGAGAGCGATGTTGGAGAAGCGGTGATGCAATCGAGAATAATGTATGGAACGACAACGAGAGTGTAGAATTTGAGACCTCGGGAGCTCAATCATTATGGTTACGTTTTAGAGTAGCTGGCAACGACAGTGAAGACGATATACTCCTAGACTCTGTCAAGGTATCAGGGCTGTAGATTATGGTCATAGATTAGCAGATATGTAATGCTAGTATATGTAAACTTTTGTTTTGACGAAAACTTGTACCACACTTTCTTGAAGTCCACTATTGATATCTAAGCTGTAGCGATTTTATCTAACCTACACCTCACAGAGCTTCATCCTTCTAAACCACGGATAGTTTAGTACCCGCCCTATCAAGGGCACGAAGGTAGGTTCTTGATAAGAGAATATTAAGTACTAAGTATTAACCTGAACAAATTAAAAATTGAGAAATTGAGATGGTGAACCAAGGTACATATCAGCGCGGCGGTTTAGACATAGATATAATCTCGTATTGTGTAGGCGGCGGTTGCTAGTATCTGCATGAAAACTTATAATCGGTTATATATTAGTATATTAGCATACAAAAACATATGCATATAAAATTTGAAGTTTAAGATGGTATACCTTATGTGAATTAATTAGAGAGAACAATACCTATGAATTATAAACAAACAACAACAACATACCAAGGATACTCTGCAATGGAAGAGGATGACGCATCAGATAATAACCATAATATACGAAAATCGTTACAACAGCACAAGTTAAGTGCCAATCATGGGCGTAGACGTCATAGAACAACAGACTCACAAACTAATAATATTGTAAGAGATGATAATATAAAACAGTCACAACAGCAGCAGTATGGTACGATACGATTTGCAGAGGATACAAGAATGTCACCCGTCAGAGGATCCTCATCATCTAATCAGCAGGTGTTGGTTTTAGGAGGTAGTAGCAATAGCAGCAGTAGCACTAGAGATCAGTATAATGATGAACAACAAGATGATTTTATATCACCAAAGAATTCACTAAACTTTTCAACGTTAACTACTCCGGGCGGTGGTGGCGGATTCTCTGCTAGATTAGTAGACGAAGATGTTAATAGTATATACACTCCATCTGAAGCTAATACAACATCCTCAAGTGGTCGATTTAGCAGTATATTACGAGGTGTACCGAATATGGATCCTCGACAATTGCTTCCATCTTCTACTTCCAAAGAGTTGAATGATCAACAACAACAAAATACTAACATTAACAGCAATAACAATGAATGCACAGCACTACAATTTGCAAAGAGTGCACCACTATCAGGATATCTCAAAAAGCTCGGAAGGAATATACCAAAGTTTAAACGACGATTCTTTGTCTTGAAACCATCAACACATTTATATTACTTTATGAGTCCGAATGATGTTGAACCTCGAGGATGTATAGATTTAGATATGATATGGGATGATAATGAAAAAGAAGGAAGGAAGGGATGTGAAGTACGTGAGATTAATACATTGCCCGATGGAACATTTCGTTTTGAATTGTTATTTGATGAGGAAGTTATAGATAACGATGATGATAATACATCAACCGATACGTCATCACGAACATCAAGTTCATCTACAAAGAAAAGTAGAAACTTTCAACGTCAGAGTATTGTTCTCGAAGCAAGAACTGAAGAGATAGGTAGAGAATGGATGGCAAAGTTACAATCGGAAAGATTATCATATGCACGGAATGAGGTTAACATATTAAGTACAAACCTTGTAGAGATGAAATCAATTAGTACCAGATGGGAAACATCGGCTTGTGAGGCAGAAATGAGAGCTGATGATGCCGAACGTCAACGGAATATATCAATATCAGAAGCAAAAGTATGGGAAACAAAGTATAATAATTTGAATGAAGCTATACGACTATTTGCAAAGACTAATACTCAGCAACAGGAGGGTAGTACTTCATCATCAGAGTTTCTAATAGAATCACTTGCGGGGCTTGATGTGAACGATTCCAACTTTGATGACATGTCTGAAGCATTCCAAAAACTTAAAGATGGCTACAGTCTTTTATCAAAGAGAGAAGAGGACGCAAATCAACGCATATCAGAGCTGGAACAAAGAGTGAAAGAAGCAGAACTACAGGCCAAGAATACTCAAGCAGAACTAACCAAAGTTTGGGAAGATAATCGTGCAATGCAGGATGAATTGAAGAAAACCAAGAGAGAGAAGAGGATACTTGTGAAGGAAGTCAAGTCTTTACATGCCACTGCTGAAGAGAATGCCTCAAAACACGACATACGGTCGAACAACAGTAGTCGAGATGGGGAAGCTTTAGACACCGCATCCATTACTCAACCACCCAAAAGAAGAATGAATGATGAAGAAAAACGTCTTGTAATAGAATTGGAAGAACATGTAATGTCAGGTCTTAGATTGAGTGAGCAGTTTCTAACATTGAATGGTATTGATCCCTCAGAGGTTGGCGATGACCATGATAGTTTTGCACAAGCTAGCAGTACTCAGGCTAGCCTGCAGGCTAGCTGCAAATCACCAGAAAGAAGATATAATCATTCACCTCAGAAAGGAATATTGGATCTATCCCCCCATACTAGAATACGAGCAGTAAACAACACTTTATCTCGACAAGATAACAAACCATTAGCCTCATTATTGGATGATAACGATGAAGAAGATGATGAGTCAGAGGTAGCGCTAGTGTCTACCGAAGAAACTGAATCAACAGATCCTCTTAAACCAAATAACAAAAAAGTAGATACTGTTGAACATGACAATGCCGAACTAAGCTATGCCGCAGAAGAATCGACACAAGGTTCAAGTATTCTCAACGAAGTGTTTCAATATGAAGAGGCGCCTAGTGGAGAACACATCAATCAAAATTTGGACGATCGATTCCGAGAACAACGAGAATCATCTACAAGTAAACTGTCTCCAGTGGAAGCCTCGACTGTTGCGTCCTCGTATTCAGAATCTTCACGATCAAGAGTAACAGATAATGGCAATGCAACTACAAAGCTTGAATGCCCTCTTAGAGATATGGGAGAGACTCCTCATCCAAACCGATCAAATTCTAGCATTGGAGACGATGGTAAGGTATATCATATTACATTTTACAGCAAGAAGATTGGACTTCAATTTCAAAAGGTACCTAATCAAAGCAAAGGACCGGGTTTATTGGCAGAAGCCATGACTGCAGACCACTGCGTCGAGACGAATCAAACGGCTTCAGAATTGAGACGAATTGCTTCCATATCACAAAATACAAAGAAGAAAAATAAGCAAGATAACCTTGAATGTCTCCCGACTATCCCCGTGGATGCGGTATTAGTGTGTGGATTTGTAGGATTCGACGATAGCAATAATGTACGTCCACGAACAGGGAGTCGCCTTGTGGCCTTTGACGGTATACCTATTACAGTTGGCAATTGGACGTTTGAGTCCGTACGGAAGTCGATACAAGCAAGAGGGAGACCACTGACATTGAGTTTTCGCAATGATTTCCTCACTACCAAACAACGAGAAATATTGACCAAGGCAGTTGGAGAAATAGGTCTATCGCCGCCGCCGCCACAATCTATAGCACAATCATATGATTCTCGAGGGACTACTCAACGGCATCACGAACAAACGATACATCGTTCAACCTCTTCCGTGTCATCTAATTCACAACCAAAGTCTGGTAGATACTACTCATTTAGTGAGGCCGGGTCTCTTGCTGGATCTTCAATATCATCTGCAGTTCCGTCGCTTGTGTCAAATTTACTTGCGAATAGTAGAAGAAGTAGTGCCACAGGAAAGCAGAAGGATGACGAACAGCCAAGTTATCTGGAAAGGAGATCACCGGATGAACACTCTATGGACAAAATAAAGGCCTTTCAGTCTGGCTTGTTGTAGTAGCAGTACATCTTAATATACAACAGACATAACTTAATAAGAGAGACTCATAAGCAACTTTAATTTTACTTATCATAGGTATGCCAAGATAGAATGCTTCGACTCTACTCTTTTTCTGGTGCTGCCGAAACATCTTGAGCTTTCTCTTGGGCTTTCGGCTCTTGGGTTTTCTTCTCATTGACTCCTCCTCCATCATTAGAAGACTTGTTTCCTCCAGAATGACCACTCTCTTGGCTGTTTTGGTGTTGATAATGCTTGTTATTACCTCCTCCGCCTCGTCCTCCACGACCTTGGTATTTGCCTCCTTGGTTGCGATTCTTATGACCTCTTCCTTGACCTTTACCCATATGATTGTTATTATTGTTGTTATTTCTATTCTTATTATCTTGGTCGGGGTTATTGCCCCCGTGCTGCTGTGGGTTATATCCTTGAGGAGGACCATTGTAATATGGTTGATTACGATGCATAGGCCCACCACCCATGTGTTGTGGAGGATACTGTGACATCATTTGAGGCGCACCTCCCATGTATTGCTGGGGATACATAGGCCTTGGCCCTCCCGGAGGCAAAACAGGCTGATGCATTTGTTGACCAGGATGCATAGGGTATCTGCCTTGCATTTGTCCATATTGTGGCGCATAGGGGTAGGCTCCGGGTGGAGGAGCGCCATAGGGTCCGGGCTGTTGCATGTATGGCTGTTGTTGTTGTGGTTGTTGTTGTGAAGGAGTGGCATTATCCGACTCTCCAGTGTTAACTGAACCACCATCATCAGGCCCTTGTGGAGTTGTTTGAGGTGCACCACCCCCTTGCTGTGGGGGCATAGGAGGTAATGGTTGTTGCCCATAGGGACCCGGTGGATATTGCTGTCGCATTTGTGGATGTACTGGCATCATACCGCCTAAAATTGGTAAATTGAAAGACGACGTATTAACAGTTAGCATTATAGGATGATGGGACACAATAAAAAACAATAGAAATATATTTACTCACCAGGCATTGGATATTGGGGAGCACCCATACCACCCATTGAAGCTCCGCCGGGATATTCTTGAGGTGGCATCATTTGACCATCCATTGGTGGCAAAGCCTGCATCGGAGGTGCCGAAAATGTAGGGGTAAAAGTCTTCGCTCCAGGATTGAAGGAAAAGGTTTTGGCATTGGGATTAAGCTTGAGTTTGGTGTCGCCAGTCTTCTTCTCGTCCTTCTTTTCTTCTGCTTTGTCCTTCTTAGTATCATCATCTGATTTGTTGTCAAACTTTTTATTTGTTCCCTCGTTTTCACCCTTCTTCTCTTCTGATATCTTCATCTTTGATAAGTCAGGTGAGGATTCTCCTTCCTTCGAGGCACCCTTATCACCGTCCTTAGGAGGTGTATCAGCAGTACCCTTCTTGGCCGCGGCGGCAAAGTTCAACTTCTCTCCCTTCTTTTCAGAATCGGGAACAACCCGAGCCTTAAGATCTTTAGTCAATACACCAGAATATAAATCCTCATCATCAAAGTCCATAGCAAGTGCCTGATTCCTCTCAGTCGCAATATGTATATTTGTACTAACAGTGCCCTCAATTTCCCTTGCAATACGCTCAGCCTCCAATCGTTTCTTATCATCCATTTTCGAATGATCTAGCTTTGTGGTATAGAGATTTTCATCAAATGATGTCTTGACACCAAATTTCTTTTCATTGGCAGAGAATTGATCCCAATCACCAATAGAACCTTTCATATCACCGGATGGTACACCACCAGATGATGGGGCAGATTTACTTCCTGATTTATTGGGTGTGGCACCACGACGCCAATTTAATGCATCAGATCCCTTGTTGCCACCACCCAAAGCTTTACTACTACCACTTTCAAGACCACCCAAACCACCATCACCGGCAGCAGTCCATGCATTACCGGCCGCAACTAAACTTTGGTTACCACCACGTCCACCAGAAATTTGTGAATCAGTGGCAAAAGCCGCATCATTAACTTCCCCAGGAGTTGGTGCACCATCATTCGCAGCGGAATTTACGGCATCTAATCGCATACTCTTAACTTGGACATTGGCAACCTTGTTTGCATTAATTAGTACTGTAGTACCATCCTTGACTGGTTTGTCATCACTACCATCCTTACCCTTTTTAATAACACGTACAGCTTTCAAACAATACATATTTTTCATATCTTCATTAAGAGAATTGAATGGACTGAAAGTGTGAAAGATACCCTCGAGGACTCGTCCTGAAATTTGTGTTAATGTAACATTCTGCCCTACCATACTAAGGATTAAGTGTAGGAATCGTTCACGAAGGATGTGCTGATGACTGTTATCTGCATTGTTTTGAGTATTGTTCTTGTTATTATTGTTTTGAGCAGCAGGAGGATAGGTTTTCTTTGCATAGCCATTTGATGAGTTGGATCCGCTACGACCCCATCCGCCGCCACCACTACCTTGACTAGACGAACGACGTTCACTACCAAAATCCTTACGACTACCACCATCCATACCAGGAGGAGGACGATTAGGCTTTCCGCTACCTTCATTGCTGCTACTACCTCCACCACTATTTTTCAATCGTCCACTGCCCCAAGCTCCTCCTGAACTTTTACCTTTGTCGTTACTGTATTGCAATGGGAAGAAGTATGGCGAATAGATTAGAAACTGATATACAAAGTACAACTACATCTACACATTTCATGTATATAAATTGATATAAACACAACTTCAATACAGTTATAATATCTCAACAAGTCACACAGTTTAGTGCACTGGTCACTTACTTGTTACTCATGATATGATCAATATTTTTTGGTATTAAAATCGGATAGCTACTCCTTGTATTATATGATATTATAACACCGCCACTTTGATCGTAGAGGGTTTGTTTGATATATCTATGGTATTGTTTGCCAATGCCAACGCGTAATACACCTCTTTCTTCGAAACGGCCCCTGGGCTTTCGAGGAGTCTTAGTCATTAGTCAAACAACTAAAATGGTTCATTATGGTACAAGTCGCATACTAATAAACTCTCAGAATACTCAATATCAATAGAAGGTTCTAATTTATGAACAATTCCATAATATAAATCATCATCTTCATCAGAAGTATTCATTGGTGTTGGTCTGCGAAGGTTTACAGACAACCATCATAATGATTGAGTTATGGACTCCTCGCCGACTTCAAACTTTATTAAAGTAACCAAAGTAGTAGTGAGATAGAAAGAGTTTAATTTATTGTCTCATAAGGTTAGTCACTTCATCATCAGATGTATCTTCTTCTTCTTCTTCCACTTTCATCATTTGACTCTATTGACTTATACCAACCTTTATTATCCCAACCGAATTCAGGTTCATCAACCACACCCAAATCATTCATATCACGTATCCATAGATCATATAATAAATCTTCTCTTTCTTTCTCCTCTGTGAGCATTACATCCATAACTTGCATGCAATCTTTAGAGGATATCGCCCTCCTTTCTATATTGCATCCGCCACCTGCTTTTATTCTATCAGTGTTGGTAGTATCTCCTTGAATTGCCTGGCACTTTATCGACTTTTGCTTTACTTCTCTATTTATCAACAATGATTGAATCGACCATCTTCTTCTCCGTTTCCACAGAGTTGTCATATGCTCATCGATGTTATTTGATGGAAGAAGACATTCAAATTCATCGTCTTTTCGGATGCAACTAGTATTGTCATCATCATCGTTAATGTTGGCATTATCTATCGAATGAACTGGTACAATATCATCGCAACCACTTATATTGCAACTCTCATCGTCTATGCAACTCTCATCGTCTATAGATGGAGAAGGCAGTAGACATATATTATTCTTGCTGCTGTTGTTGTTGTTGGTATCCCTTGTTCGTCGTCTTCTTCCAAACAAATTAAACAGCCGCGGTCTATCATCGCCACTATTAGAATCTTCTATTGATGTACTTTCTACCGATGTATGATGAGTATCATCTACTGTACTACTCTCTTCTGTTAGCAATCGTGTTCAATGTTCCTCAAAATTATTATCATCAGAGGATACCCTATTTATATCGCTTGTATCTCTTACCACCATCATTTGCAGACCAATCCCATAATTCACAGTACAGGGCACGGCCGCTTTTAATAATACGGGCATGGTAGTAGCCTTTTCCTCCTCACCTTACTGTACGTCACCTTATGTACGATAGTAAGTAGTTAGAAAAAGTATATTCAGTGTATCGCCAAACAATCCTAATTAATTCATGTTTGGGGTTTTTGTCTTGAGGTTTATGTTTGATTTGTAGGCGTTGGCGCATAGGGGGGCCGGGGGCTGCCCCCCGGAAGGTCAGGCTCCAATGTGCCTTTAAATGGCTATTTCGTACACAATACGGGTACATTACGGGTACAAATGTTGTATATATGGGTACAATTGTCCATATTTATATCCAAAATGTGCCCCCTATCTCATGGGGGGATTGTGGTAGTGTTAGTATTGTGTGCTTGTCCTTTAAGGCTTAGGACTATACTGTTGCCTTATTTGTGGGCATCGTCAATATCTGTAACTGCATCGGTGTGGCACGCTGATTTAATCTGATAAGTAACTCCAAAGTAAATTACAAATACTCATACCTTACCAAAACACAACTCACATCAGCCCATAGACTGCAATGAAACAATCATCAATAATAAACACTCTACTATTACTAATAAGTCATGCAATAACAAGTTTATCCGCAATACCATTCATTGCAACAACATCGTCATTAATCCCAGTAGCAATGGCTGTCGATAGATCTAAATTTCGTACTAGTCAACAAACATCATTCTGTAGGAGGCATCGTCATGGTAAGAGTAAGCAATTGTATGATTATAAGGTATTAAGTGATAGTATTCAAGTTCATCGCGGTGATGATGTTAATGCTAGTGGTGGTGTTAAAGAAGATTCTAGTGTAGGGGGAGCTGAAGCTGGTGGTATACTGTCCAAATTTTCAAGAAAGTTAATGGGTAAAGATATAAACCCTAATACATCAACTAACAATAAAGACAATATACGTGGTCCATCACCAATATTAACAGCCAAACTTGTTAATGTTGCACCATTTACATCCACGGCATTAACTGCACAAGTTTACGGTAATGGCAAGTGTACGACTAGTAACTTTGAAGAGGAGTTGAATTTAGCAGTGCACTTGCATGAGGATGGTGTGGCCCGTGTACGTATTACTGAGGTGTTAGACACAGATAGTGGTGGTAACGGAGCTCGTTCATCTCCACGATGGACATCTGATGAACTAGTACTAAACGAAAGTGAAATGGTCGGCGTTGATCCCAATACAGTTGAGGTCATGTCGACCAATCCAGCTATACATGCACAGTTATCAACTTCAGATAATAACGACAAGGTGAAAGATATCTCACCACAATTAGCAGATCCTATAGTCTCATCATTAGCAAAACGTGCCAATATTAATGATAATATGGATAACTTTCTTGTATTATCATATACAACTAAGGATGTTGGTAAATGGCAATTAATGTTACAACTTGAACCATTCAGTGTCTATTTCTTTCGCAACGACGACGGGCCACCAATGATTGTTGCTGGAACAGGTGGATTGACACACTTTGAGGTACGTCGTAATAAAGAGTGTGACAGCGGAAGTAATATTGCTTCTGATAGCAAGCGCAAATTGACAGAATTTGATGTTGACCTTGGAGATGACGTCGAGGATGATGAAGACGAGACAGGTGATGAAGATCGTCATGGTGGGAAAGAAATTGTTGGTTACTGGGAAGATGGATTGGCAATCTATGCAGATGGTACCCGTGAGGAGAAACGAGAGCTTGAAGAGGATACTGCTGATACGAAAGATACTGATGAAGAAGACAAGGGTGAAGGACGGGAACAACGCCGACTTGATGAAGAAGAGTATGATACCGATGGAATGTGGGAAGAAAAGTTTGGTGATCATACAGACTCCAAACCATATGGTCCAATGAGTGTTGGTATGGAACTTACATTTCCCTCATCGAATCATTTATTCGGATTGCCAGAGCATGCATCATCGACACAACTTAAGACTACTGTTGGGAGTGATGGTCATCATTATTACAAGGAGCCTTATAGGTTATATAATCTGGATGTTTTTGAATACGAGTTAGATGAGACTATGGCCTTGTATGGACATATCCCATTAGTTGTATCACAATCAATGGAAACAGGGACTGCTGGTGCGTTCTGGTTTAACCCTACTGAAACATTTGTGGATGTGGAGGAGACACCCGAGGTTGGAAATGTAGACAGTTCATCAAAGACACACTTTATGAGTGAATCGGGAATTATTGATCTATTCCTCCTACCTGGACCAGATCCTGCGACAATGTATAGTCAATATGCAAAGCTTACAGGACGTTTGGCATTACCACCCATGTTTTCATTGGGTTATCATCAATGTCGATGGAATTATAGAGACGAGGCTGATGTATATCAAGTCCACTCCAAATTTGAAGAGCTAGACTATCCGTATGATGTTCTATGGTTGGATATTGAGCACACCGATGGGAAGAGATACTTTACATGGGATGAAAAGCTCTTTCCTAATCCAGAAGAGATGCAGAAGAAGTTGGGAGGTGATGGTCGTCGCATGGTAACAATTATTGATCCACATATCAAGCGTGATAATAACTATCACATTCACAAGGAGGCGACGGCATTAGGATTATATATTAAGGATAAGAAGGGCGAGAAGGACTTCGATGGCTGGTGCTGGCCGGGTTCATCATCGTATCTCGATTTCACGACAGAAAAGGTTCGTAATTGGTGGGCAGAACAATTCAACTACAACAAGTATCAAGGATCTACTCCAGAACTCTTTACTTGGAATGATATGAACGAGCCTTCAGTATTCAATGGACCAGAAGTTAGTATGCAAAAAGATCTATTGAACCTGAACTCGTGTGAACACCGAGAGTGGCATAACCTCTATGGCATGTTATTTCATCGATCAACGGCAGAAGGGTTAATTAAAAGGAACAAGGACCATAATGTTCGTCCATTCGTATTATCACGAAGTTTCTTCGCCGGAAGTCAACGATACGGTGCCATTTGGACGGGCGACAACGAGGCTAAATGGTCACATCTTGAGATTAGTTCTCCCATGCTGCTTGGATTGAACGTTGGTGCACTCTCATTCGTTGGAGCTGACGTTGGAGGATTCTTTGGCAATACGGATGCGGAGCTCATGACACGTTGGATGCAGGCAGGTGCTTACACGCCATTCTTCCGTGGACATGCTCATCATGATGCCAAGAGGCGAGAGCCCTGGATGTTTGGAGATGAAACTATGGTGCGTTTGAGAAGAGCAGCTATGGCTCGGTATGCACTCCTTCCCTTTTGGTACACTGTATTCTGGGAGGCTGGAGTGACAGGTATGCCTGTGATGAGAACAATGTGGATGCAATACCCAAAGATCCCTGCACTCTATTCTGTAGATGATCAGTACCTTGTTGGTGCCGACTTGCTTGTCAAGCCTGTCACCTCAGCTGGTGCAACAACCACTGATGTTCAGTTCCCATTATCAGACTGTTGGTATGATGTTGATACTATGCAACGCATGAAGTTGAATGGAAGTGGCAACATGTCTGAAACAATAACAGTAGACAGCGACATTGATAAAATCCCCGTCTATCAACGAGGAGGTTCCATCATTCCAAGAAAGTTGCGCCTCAGAAGAAGCTCCCATTTGATGATGAATGATCCCTACACGTTATATGTTGCTCTTGGCAACGATTTGAAAGCAGAAGGAACTCTTTACATGGATGATGAGACCACCTTTGATCACGAGAAGAAGCTAGATTATGGTGTTGCCTCATTTAGTAGCAGTTGGGGAGATAATATTGCATTGAAAAATACAGTCACTATTGGTAGTGCTGATGGTATTAATGCCAAGGCCACAAAAAGTAGAATTGTTGAACGAATTGTTGTAATGGGCGTGCCTACTAAACCCAAGGGTATTAGTTTAACGAAGTCTGGCTCGACTGATTCGACACCACTTGAATATCAACATGATGGTGCAACCAAGGTTTTAGTTATTCGCAAGCCCGAAGTGTCGGCGCTCGAGAGCTGGAGTATGGAAATCAACTAACACTATAGGATACTTAGAAACTTTGTTATTTTCTCATTAGTTTCTAGACTAACCATAGAGCTCGTTCTTAGCACAAATAATAGGATCAATCGCCTCCATCCAGTGAGAACTCTTCTATTTCTTCTTCTACAACATCCAGGCTTGCCCCATTTATCAATTGAGGAGGAGGAGGAGGTTGTGATATCATTGACCGATCTATCTGTGACTGTTCACTTTCTAGAGTCATAAAGTAGTAATCTTCCTCTGATACTGAATAATCATACTCGCCGTCAGTAATGCCCTTGCTTTGGCCATTGTTCTCTTTCTCTTGCCACTGCTCGAAATCAGATAACACTTCATCTTTGATTCTATCAATCTCCTCATCCCAAATCTCCTGACTTATCTCTTTGTTGTCAAGTTTATCCTTCAAGAGGAATAACTGTCGGTAATGACTTTGGCCGTACTTTTGTTCATGCTCCTCGGCTAATTGATAAAATCCTATCATTCTCATCCAGTCTGCCACGTCTGTGAGAGTACCTGGTCTTTCATGGAACTCTCTAACATATTCATAATTATACCAACTGCTGAGCTTTTCAGGAGGCCCGTCAGGGCCATCTGCCATCATCTTCTCAGGAAGTCCAAGAGGAACTGTACTGATGTGATACAGTGGATGACCAAATGTTTCCACATACAAATGCTCCATGTTCATCTCCTTGGCATCTGGATCTAAAGGCAATGCCAGTTCAGGGAAGAATGAGAAATCAACCATTCGTAGTAGGCTCATCTTCACGGGATGATATGCTTCTAAAAAGTTTTGTAGTTCTCTCAGCCGAGTTACAGCAGCACCGAGCTCGTACCCAGCAAGTATTGTTGGCCATGGTTGCTCATCAGGCATGACAAACGTGGGTCTAACAAATGTATCTCCCCTAATCATGTAATAGGCATACAATGCACACATCACTTTCTCAAAAGGAACATCAACAAAACGCTTTGGGTCGCCCCAGTCAAAACCAATTTCATCAAGCCTTGCCTTCCTCTCAGGAAGATGTTTCACCTCAAGACCTCCCTCACGAATACGTGAAACAATTTGCCCTAATCTCATACCAGCGAGATGTTCTGGCCAATCGTTTGAAGCAACAACAGAAAATTTACTTGCTAGACTCTCATCATCCTCGTCTTCACTCCATGGACCATCAATATCCTCCAAATCATCTGGTGAATCAGCATTCATTGCGGCCAACTCAAAAGGGGATAATCTCAAACTTTCCTCTACTGGAGCAGGAACCGTGAAATCATCTTCTTCGATACTTTCAAAATCTTCATACAACTCTTTATAAAGTACTAATGCCTCAACGACATCCTCAAACACAAAATCACTACCAAAATCATCATTACGCCAAGGCACGAACTTATTTCTAGCACCCTTGACCACACGCTTGTTTGGACTAAGTGTAGATAGTAGTATTATGATGAGATGAGGTGATGACAAAAATATTGTTTAAGATTTCAACAACACACACACACACACACACACACACACACACACACACACACACACACACACAC
>Ga0075439_12612_pt1 | contig 14456 bp, 15 predicted proteins | sample MintriSingleCell_FD_74264 | JGI IMG/M metagenome (GOLD analysis project Ga0075439, IMG submission 74264) | Marine eukaryotic communities from Monterey Bay, USA to study complex ecological interactions - Minidiscus trioculatus JGI Plate_4_G5... | ecosystem: Environmental > Aquatic > Marine >... | reverse complement strand
ATTCTGTTGTGAGATCTCGTTTGGTTGTTGGTAGGTCCATTGCAATGTTATATCTGTATCTATTTACAATCCTTTCACAGCTACTATATTATATTACACATATCATATGTTTATATACATTATAGGGATAAACCAATGTACAAGAGCACTCGAGAGAGCATACAAACAACAATGTCAATACAAAAAGAATGATGAAGATTCAACTGATTCGGTAACAACAACTTTTCCATCACTTATTCTATTATCTCGGGATGTAAGACCGGCTACAATCTTAGCTCATATAGTTGTTTATGCAAAGCTGCTGAACATACCAACATTAATACTACCAGGCAGAGCATCTTTGGAATTTGGAAAGGCAATCGGTATACGATCAGCGTCAGTTGCAGTATTTCTATCATCATCTGATAACAATAGTGGAGAACCTCATAATGACAAACAGAAAGAGAAGGAATGGAAGGAATCTCATGATGATGTTGACTCTTTTGTGAAATATGTGATATCGAAAATACCTATACTTGATACACACTGTCAGTACACTAATGTATCTCAATGATAACAGCCGTTTATGATACACTAGTGCATATTAGATGATAACAACCATTTCCTTCTTACTTTAAACATCAATTTCTTTGTACCCCCTTTTCTTCTATATTGATCTTAAATTAATTGTAGAGGTACCAAACATATCATTGTTTCTTCAATAATTAATTGTTGCCAACAACTACACTCCATTCAGAAATCGAATGACTTGTAACAATCCCGCCTTCAACATAGGGATCTCCCTTTACAAAGTCTTCTGCTGCTTCCTTACTATTGAATATAAATAGAGCACCATTAGGAACACTTTCGCCGGGAACCAAAGTTGGTCCCCCACTAACACATGTGCCCTTCTCAATCATATCTTTTGCTAATCCAATATGTCCCTCGCGAAATGGACCTCTTTTCTCTAATACATCTGGTATATATTCATAGTTGAGAAGATATCGTGTTGGCGGTGCTGACATCAAGAGTGAAGTTGATGTTAATGATCGAGTGATTGTTAATGTTGATGTTGATATGATGGGCGAGGAGGTAAAAGCGGTGACAGTGGAGAATCGAGTAGTTGTAGCAGCAATGGCCAGGATTCTATTGATAGACATCATGATGATAGTTGGGTGCAAGTTTAATAGAGTAGTGATGAGCAAGCGAGAGGTTCATTTACTTATGATGAAGAGTCGGCGATCATTACAACCTCCACGAATTGGGGATCGCTCAACTTCTCTCTGAGAATTTATTATCGTCCAGTCATCGAAAATGAAAGCAACGATTTTTTTCATCTCATCTTCACTGCTGTTACTAACAATTGCTATTTATTGTTTGTTATAGTTGGTACGATATTGGTATTATAAGTACCATGGTAGAACAGTTTGTCGAGTTGGCCTCTGTGCAGAAGGAAGATGGTTATGATGTGAGTTATCGAGTATATTTCAATTTTTTTTTGCAAATGATATAATACACTCATCACCCCAATTCAATATCACTTTATAGGACTTTCTCGATATAATCTCCAATCCATCCAATGTATCAAATAACAATAATAATGATAACGATGATCAAGTATCTGCTACATCCACTACACCAAGTCATAGTGCATTTATTGATTATCTCAAATCATCTAGTAATGAGCCACCACCACCTTCTCCTACTAAAAAATCATCTACTATTGTAGTTGCAGCAGCCAACAAATCATTTACTCCATCAACTACTGATAACGACGATACTAATCCAGTAAAGAGGAGCAAATGTGAAGCCGTAGGTGATAAAGTTGACGAGTCAATCTCTGGTTTCTTTCATTCAGTTGGACATTTCTGTTGCTACCGTCCAAAAACTACCATTGCAATTTCGTTGTTGATTGCAATATTATGTGCAGCGGGTATGGTCAAGTTGAATACCGAGAATAGACCTGAGAAGCTATGGGTGCCGCAAGATACACAAGCCGAGCAGGAACAAGAACAATTTCTTTCGTACTTTCCACCAACATCAAGGTTTAATAATGTTATTGCAACATCAAGTGATGATAATGCCAATGTATTAACAAAAGATCATCTAGTAGATGTAATGACCATGCATGAAGCTATTGAAACTGGTGTATCTACATATGAGAATGAGCAGTATACATTCCCAGATTTATGTACACCCGCAGGCGGAAGTTGTACTACCTATGATCCAACAAATTCAATATGCAATTGTCTCGTAGTATCAATTTTAAAGATGTGGAATTATGATTTGTCAATATTAGAGGCAGATGATGATGTTATGGCAACACTCAACAATTATGGTAGTAAAGAAGATTTAGAGGGCGTGTTAGGCGCCCCAGTATTTGATTCCAATGGTGAACTAGTATCTGCTGAGGCAATCTCTATTTCATATTTCCTCAAAGATCGCTCTTCTGTCGAGAATGGCAACACTGTTGATCCTATCAATGAAGCCTGGGAGGAAAATGTCTTCTTGAAGACAGTACAGGGACCCTTTGCTAATCTCAATTTAGCATATCTATCATCACGCAGTTTCAATGATGAGTTTGGTGCAGAAATTACAGGAGATTTGCTTTATGTACAAGTGAGTTATATTGTTGCCTTGCTCTTCCTAGGAGCAACTCTAGGTAGCAGAATTTGTGGACGCGGATCTCGTTGGGCTATGAGTATGTCAACTCTCATCCTAATTGCACTCGCTACTGTGGCTGGTAAGTATATTGAAGAAGAGGTTGTATATCTCTTGACTTCTTGCCAATCTAAAGCTTATCTGTGTAATCTTTCTTTTCTTCACAGGCTTTGGAATTGCATCTCTTGCTGGGTTGATATACGGACCTGTTCATTCCATTCTACCGTTTGTTCTATTGGGAATTGGTAAGTCTGTTTCACACTTTTAATTGAACAACTCATAACTATTCCCACCTCACAACATTATCACTTTCTCTTTAGGGTTGGATGATGCCTTTGTGATTGCAAATGCATTCGATAGAGAACGAGAGGGTATTCCACGCGAGTCAGAGGATGATGCAGCTCTCGTTAACAGAGGAAGTAAGGCTCTGGCTCGAGCAGGTGCCTCTATTACGGTGACATCATTGACGGACCTTGTTGCCTTCGCAATCAGTAGTACATCCGCCTTGCCTGCTTTGGCAAGCTTCTGCGCATATGCCAGTATCAATATCTTCTTCCTGTGGGCATTAGCGGCGACCTTCTTTACTTCAACAATGGTTATAGATGAGAAACGGCAGAAGGAGAATCGAAGAGATGTTCTTTGCTGTGTCAAACGCAAAAATGTCCCAGAAGAGGATACTGGAGCTAAAGAAGGATTCATTTCATTGTACTTTAGGAAATACCACGCTCCAAAGATTCTTAGTAAGCCGGGAAAGGTTATCACAATCATCTGCTTCGCTGCCTTGTTTGGATTTGGAATATACGGGCTGTTGAATCTACCTGTCGAAGATAGTGCACGAAACTTTATTCCTCAGGATTCATACATCAACACCTATGCTAAGACGGCTGATGAGTATTTTTCCACTTCTGGAACATCGCTTTACATTACATTTGAGTCTGGAACAAACATTTACAACAACCGCGAATCTTTATCTGAGCTTGACACTCGTGTGTCCGGCAAGAGTCAAGTACCTCCATATATTGCAGAACCAACTAGCGCATCGACATACCAGAATGTCATGACAGGTATGAAATCATTCCTAGACACAAATGGTACTGCTGCTATTGGTGGAGTTGAGCTTGGAGAAGATGGATGGCCAATGAACTACGCTGACTTTGTGGTAACACTCAAAGGATACGCCAGTCCTCAGGGGCCAGGAGCTGTATATGCTGGCGATGTCTCATACGATGCAACTTCTCAACAAGATCTTGATGCATACCGAGTAAAGCTTGAATATGTAAGGCTAACAAAGGAATTTAGAGGCGAGACTCTCGATGACGCTTCTAGGCAAATTGAAGCTATGGATGCCACTAGAGAGATGGTTGAGTCATGGACTGACTTGCAACCAGCCTTTCCATATGCCAGTACATTTATCGCAATCGAAGGCTTCAAGATCATTGGTAATGAACTCTATCGTAATGTTGGGTTAGCCATCTTGTGTGTTGGAGTTATTGTTCTAATGACTGTTGCAAATATTTGGGTGAGTATCTTCTTATTGTCAAATTAGTCAATCATCATCAAATATCATTTACTCACAAAACTAGTCTTTAGGCGGCTCTTATTATAACATGCAATGTCACTGCTTGTATTGTTGAGATCTTGGGATTCATGTATGCTATTGGAATAGTCATTGACTCCGTTAGTGTTATTAATGTGGTACTGGCAGTCGGTTTGTCGATTGATTACTCTGCCCATGTTGGGCATTGCTTTATGGTAAAGGGAGGAAAGTCAAAAGACGATCGAGCAACAGAAGCTTTGGCTGACATTGGCTCTTCCGTCTTGAATGGTGCATTATCAACCTTCTTAGCTGTTGCCGTGTTGTTGTTTAGTACTTCCTATGTCTTCAAGACTCTCTCGACTCAGTTTGCTTTGACGGTTGGCTTGGGAGTACTTCACGGCTTGGTATTGTTACCTGTACTGCTGTCTCTCTTCGGGCCTGCACCGTTTGCTTCAGGAAAGTTCGCGTTAGTATTGTTTCATCATATGATTTCGTGTGTTCAATATATATGCACTAACATACCTTACAATCATCTCTCTTCAACTTCATAAATTTGCGAAACGCGCATCTTCCAGCGGAGCCACCCAGGAAGGAAGCCATTGAAAAGACGAGTGAAGTTAGTGCTGAGGAAAGTAATGACAATGCAGATACAATCCGCCCAGTGAATGGCGATGATGACTTTGATGAGAATCCAGATCAGCCTGTTAAAAAGGATGACTGAAGTTTGAGAGTCAGAGCAGGCATTAATAGAGAGTGTAACTTTAGATAGATGTTGTACATATAGATTGTTTCCATTTATGTTATATCGACAATAATATGCAGCATCTCAAGTAAAGTCGCGATCTGGAAATAGACGAGGTGCAACAAGAGTCCATAAATACAATAGCAAGGCTACCCATTGTGCGACTATCAACATCCACATGCTTGCTTCACCAACATTGGGATTAGCTATATCTCCATTCTTCTCAATAGCCCCCCACGAAGTCAATGCCATTGCATACCAGCAACAGATCAAACACATTACTGAAAGTAGAGTGAGTATATTGAAAGAGATCGAATAATACACTCACACAAACAAGCACAAGACTCACCTGCATTAAGCTTCCAAGACGAGCCAAATGATTTTGGGTAGTGTCAGCTGTTCCATAAGTAGAATTGTTTAGAACAACTCCTCCAGCTATGGTTGGTTCCTCTTCATCACCCCCAACATCACCCTCTTCTCCATTACCAGAAGCTGCTGCCCCTCCCAACCGCTTATCACTTGTATATGAAAATCCAGTCCATGTCAAAGAAATAAGTGCAAACAAGAGCCCGACCACTATACTCCAAGTTGACGTCTCACCAAGCATAGGATTACATGTAGGTAAGGGATTCTTTGTTGCAACCGCTGCACCACAAAGATAGGTAGCATATATTGTCATACATCCACTAGTCAGTAAACTTCCAGTTTCTGATATTGTTAATTGAACAGCCGTGCAAATCAATGATAGTATCAATGTTATAGATATGAATGCATTATTAGACTGACAACCACTGAAATGTATATACATGATAATGATACCTGCCAATGAACATATGTAAAGTATGGCGCAAGATACTATTATTGCACCCAGCCATTTCTTTCCTTTTCTAGGTCCTTCGTCTAACTCTGCTTGATCAGATTTAGCTAACCAGCTCTCGTTCCAGTTGTAACCGATATCGATTAATATAACTTGTTGCAGTAGTATGAATAGAACACTACCAACTCTTGCGATCCACAAGAATATTGGCTGAAATAAAGGATTGTTGGGGATAAAGATGGTCCCAACAACGAGAAATAAGTAGAGAACATATCTATAGAGTGCAACAAAGATGGTCAGTCAGTATTGAAATGCAAAAGAATATGTTCAAATCATACAAATAAGATACGACTTACTTTGCCGGCCATGCCTCTCGATTAGAAGTTGGTCTACATTTCGCTGCAATACCGAAGATAAAGAAGAACAAGAAAGCAGCTCCAGCAGCGCGATAAACGCCAGCATTCCCAGCACAAACCTTAACTAATTCTTCATTGGTATTTTCACATCCTGATTCCCATGCATCAATAAGATATGGAAGTTTCAGCTGTTGATAGTTTGGTGCTAATCCATATTGGAATGCGAGAGCAACAATAATACTAAATCCAAGTAGTAAAACACTTCTAAGTCTACCACTTGTTGCGCTTGGAGGTACAGTACTATATTGATGAGATGGGATAGTGATATGAGATGATAAAACATATACACCAAGATGATATAATATTTCTACCCATAGATGAACATATTTACTCACGATGGCTTATCATTACCACACCAAGCACCGCATAATGAACCCGTTGCCGAACAGAAGCACCATGTAAGCCCGACAACTGCAGCATTAACCAACCCGGATAAGCCCATTGTGTAATAGTGTCACTTGTAAAATGGTCTCTCTCTCTCTCTCTCTCTGGCGGAATATATATAATAATACATATATCCCTGTCGTGCTCCAACAATTGTTGTTGATCTTAGGGTACGATAAAAGTTTGTCAATAAAAATAAATGCAAATTTCTGCAAATTTGCAAGAAAATCTTTTTCGGAAGCAAGGTATCCTGCCTCGTCGTAATAATACATAGTAGCGGGCCTAGCCTGCTGAGCGAAGTCTATCCGTGGCCGAAGACTGGAGAGTTCGAACTTACTAGCAACACAGTATCCTTTGTTAGGGTTAGGGTAGCTATAATCATATGCATAAAAGTTGTAGATGACTCATTTTATAGTGTATTATTTAGACTAGAAAGAGCCCAAATCGAACCAAACACTCTATGTCTTCCATTGTCCTTCCTTTTCTTTAACAAATGCATCAACATCAAAGGAATCTGGCACCTTATTAAACATGTGAACATTTCTGAACTTTGCTTCATCTCCATAGTCATCTAGTAATGATTTGCAGATATTGTATCCTTCATCTTCTTCGATTCCTCTGTTAATAATATCACATCTAACCAAGGTAACATCCTTCTCCTCGGCCATATCATCAAAGATTGAAATTGTCAATAGTGGTTGAGCTCTTGCTGGGTCCATTTTGTAATCTTCCAAGAAGGCAAGTAAGAAGTAGTTTGGTTTCTGAAATTGGCTTAGGATAATGAAATGTCCTTCTTCTCTAAATACTGGATGGATGAAGAATGGGCTTTCAATTGTGCACATTTTATGAGTATATGTGTCATTAATACATTAACCAAGATTTGCCAGCATACATACAGATGACAAGTCGATATCATAATTAGATTGTACCCTATAATGCACTTTCAACTTACCATTGAGCAGCTCTCTCTAAAATACTACTCCCCTTTCCTTTGTACAATGTCAATCCATGCACCTTTTCTTTTCCTTCGTGATATGTCATCCACATATCAGACTTTGGAATAAGATAATGAATAGAAGAATCAATAATGTATTGAAATTGATACATAGTCAGTCGTAGGTACAGCGTACATCATATATCCACAAATAACACTATAGAAGAAGTACTCACAATTTCTGCAGCTGATTTATCAGTCAACAATTCAACTTTGAGAATATCAGAAAGTGTTCTTGGACCTGCATAACTAAAGTTTGTTCTAATTGTTGTATTATTTATATTATGTTTGATGATAGATTGATATATTGTGCAATTTGACAACTCGTTTCTTGATAAACTATTTTTAATGTTGTTTGTTGCAAGTGATGAATACTGACTAGACTGTGCGATTCTTCCTGACGATATTATGGATATGCATGCTCTATGAGCAGTGGATGCAAACTGTGATGATGTGGCATCAACATTCGACAACATGGGACAGAAGAGTGAGGGTATCTTTGAAGATATCATACGACGCTGAATTGTGGCGGATAACATTATGATGCTATTGACCAATAAAGGACGATAAAGACGTTGTGTTGAGCTATCTATGCTGTGAAAGTACGATCTGTAATCTGTACTAGAGATAGATATGTGTGATTTGCAGTGATGTGAATTGTAGCCACTTAGGCTTTAGTGTCGGGAGCCGACGATTGACAATTAGGAAGTGATATGTAGCAAATGTATCTCTATTAACATACATATTGCAAGTGCGTAGCCAGTAGATTGTTCAATTAACGATCTATCAATTGGTGGTATCATGTGACCATCTATAACGTGGAACTTTCATCATAAGAAGTTTCTTCGATTGACGATATTAGGTGTTAATTATAATTAGGTACCTCACTGAAGTGTTGAGAGTAATTGGCGAAGAGGATGTGGTGTTAATCAGTAGATCCTCGGCGGGAGCGACAATATAATATTATCAGTTTCATAAGGTTGATAGTCGTAGTACTACCATGAGAATTGATTAATACACACAGATTAAATAGAAAGTGTTAGATAGTGGTCATTTAATGAATTGTTGGAAATAGAACTATGGTACCCGTATGCCCACAGGGTATATCAATGTCAAATGATAATACAAATGCAAATTGCATAAGTGTTGCAAGTTTCAATCTGTTAGCTCCACTCTACATAAGACCAATTGATCAGAGAACTGGGAAAGTTCAGCCATTTGCATCTTTCGAGGTATGAGTTGTTTCTTTTATTATATTTAATTTGTCCACATTTTGTGTAGTATATCAACTCATCATATGACATTACATTATGATATGCATCTCAAACTTATTTTTACCTTGCGATGTAATCTTTTCTTTACACAAGTGGATTTCAGAGGAAGATTCAGATAACATACTAGGCGATGATAGTCGGTTGCCAAGATTGCTAAAGTGTCTACAAACATGCGAATGTGACTATATATGTCTTCAAGAATTGGAATTGGAGAGAAGAGAAGAAGTTGTTAATGATGATTGTATTGCAAGAGGTAAACTAAGTCGTAAAGAAGATAGCAGCAGTAAGCAACCTTTTGTGTTGCCCACATGGATTCATCCTATTCTTCAAACCTATGAAATCATTCTACCACCACAATCTTCGCTTAATAAGATTGCTGAACGAAATCTCAGAGTATTACACGATGATACTGCAATAACTAATGCTATATTATACAAAAGAAACAAATGGAAACCATATGATGATTGTAACAATACAAAAGAGGAAAAGAGTATATTTGCATCAAACAACAAGTGTGTGACACAAGCATTCATCCCGGTGAATGAAAAAGGAGGAGACATTAATGATCCGATTGTGTTAACAAGCATACATTTAGATGCCTGCAACGAAGAGAAGAGAGTACAACAATTACAACAATGTCTTGAGCACTCAATATCTTCCTCTACCACATGTTATCATCCAGCATGTATCATTGCAGGTGATTATAATGCAGAACTATTTGAAGGTTCATGCCTGAATGCATTCCTTGCTAAAGACGAGGTTGTTGACTTGAGTAGCACCAAGAAAGCACAATCAGAAGATGTAGATTATTCAGATAATAGAGTAAAGGAGTGCGCAACATCACTACGGCTGTCGTCAGGCACTTTACCGACAGCAGATCAAATGAAAACCTGGGATACATTACATGAATCTGTCACAACATTTATAGATGATAAATTTATATCCTTGAAGCGAGTAGACACGGGATACACTCGAGTAGCCTATGATCATGATGAAGATGTATCGCTGATTGCAGAGAAAGAAGAAAGAACAATGAAGCAGTGGCATTTAGATCATATTGTTTACACACCAACAACACTATTGCCGATAAAGAGGTGGTCTACGCTTGAAGAAGATGAGCTGAGCTCTAAAGTTGGACTTCCAAATGTTAAGATTCCTACAGATCACTTGCCAATTGCAGCTTTATTCGAGAGAAAGCCACACCCACAACTAAGCGAGGAAGCTAAAGAAAAGCTACTATATTTATTGAATGGCATTGAGAATAGACATACAATCGAACTGAATACTCAACATGAAGAATTTGAACGGATACGGTCAGAACTAGAACATGCACACTTGGAGAAGCAAAGGAAGGTTGCGGCTGAATCAAATAAAAGTAGTGAACAACAACAACAATCTACAAAGAAAAAGAAGAAGAAGGTCCAACCTCCTCCTGAAATTATACAACATATACGAAATGGTCGCCAAGAAGTTAAGGAGCTGAAGATGAAACAAAAGCGTGAAAGACTGGGGTTTATCAGCAATTTGACTATTCTTGAGAGAATGGTAGTGCAACATACTTTTGCAAGAAAGGGGAAAGTAACTTCATCACAAGTTGGATTGAGAATGGTAGATTAAAGTAAAGTAATAAACATTACTTCTTCAATAAACATTACTTCTTCAAGTATTACCTACCAAAGCCCATGCCTCCACCTTTTCCTCCCTTCTTTCCCTTCTTCTTTGCTGCTCTTCTTGCATTACGATTGCCTCCTCCACCGCCTGCATAAGCTGGCTCTAAGTCGGCATCTGCATCATCAGGATTGCCTCCCATACCAGCTTGCTTTGACATTCTACTAATCATTGTTCTCATCTTTTGGAATTCAGACATGAATGCTACTCCTTCCTCGAATGCCATGCCAGATCCTTTTGTGATTCTGGTTAATCTTGACCTTGCTGATCTATCCTTTAGCAATAGCTCTGGATTTGCTCTTTCCTTCTTCGTCATACTACAGATCATTGCTTCACTTCGCTTAATGCGTTTCTCTACCTGAGATAGTTGTGAATTATCAATCATATTTCCCATTCCTGGTAACATCTTAGCCACGCCAGCCATGCTTCCCATTGATGCAACCATCTTACTTTGTGTCATGAAGTCGTCAAAATCAAATTCGGCCTTGACCATCTTCTCTTGCATTCTGGCTGCATCTGCATCTGGAAGATGCGCGTTTCACCATTTGTGAAGATGAAGAGAGATGATATGAACTTATGTTAGTGTATACAACTTGCAAAGACAATCAAATGAAGATACATAAAGTAGTCAACCGTTGGCAATAACCAACTTAACTTCATATTGAACACACAAATTCACACAATAAAACAATACTAACGCGGACTTTCCAGATACCTCCATAGATGCCTTCTCAACCAACGAGATAACATCACCCATACCAAGAATACGTGATGCCATACGATCGGGGTAGAATGGTTCCAAGTCTGCAACTTTCTCGCCAACTCCGACAAACTTAATTGGCTTTCCTGATACGCCTCTGATTGATACTGCAGCTCCGCCACGAGAATCACCGTCAAGTTTGGTTAATAGTGCACCAGTAATACCGACGGCAGAGTCAAATGATGCCGTAAGAGATGCAGCTGCTTGACCAGTCATTGCATCTACCACAAGTAGTGTTTCGTCAGGTTGAACTGTCTTTTTAACCCTGCGGAGTTCTTCCATCAACTCTTCATCTACGACTTGTCGACCAGCAGTATCAACCAACACGGTATCGTAACCTTCACTCTTTGCCTTCTCTACAGCCTGTTTGGCAATCTCTGCAGGATCAGCATCAGTACCCATTGAAAATACAGTAACGTCAATGGACTTTCCCAATATCTCAAGCTGTTCAATGGCAGCTGGACGGTATACATCTGCTGCCGCCAACAGTACCTTACGATTACTTTTTGGCATACGACTAGCCAGTGTTTGTGATCGTTCTTCCTCGGACATTTCGGCAACTGCATTTGCATCAACCTCTCTTTCTTTTAGATATAATGCCAACTTTCCAGCGGCTGTTGTTTTACCCGCTCCCTGTAACCCAGCCAATAGAATAACAGTCGGATCTGTACTACTTTCTTTATATGCCAATGTTGCAGTAGGTGATTGTAATGATGGATTACTACTCATCATACCACCCGACTTTTGATCCTTGGAGTCTCCACCCATCATATCTAATAATTCATCATACATTGCTTTAATAAATTGCTGTTCGGCTGTTACACCTTTGGTTACTTCTTGACCTAACGAACGTCGTTTTACACCGTCAATTAGTGTGGAGGCAACATCTAGGTTAACATCTGCATCGAGTAGAGCACGTCGTACTGATTTGAGTGCTGGTTGAATTGAGTTTTCCGTCATTCTTTGTTTTTATTGTTGTTGGTATTGCCAATAGTTGCAGTTTAATGGAGATACAATGAGTTGATGGAGCAAAGAACATACATACACATAAAGGATGCCAATTAATAGATCATAATCTTACCTCTGTTTACCACCGAAATTCTGTGCCACCTCTGTTAAAGCTGATGATAATTGATCAAACATCATATTTAATGATGTAGATGAATTACATCTTTGTCTATCATGTAAACTATGTTGTCTACTACTCAGAAATATTGCATGATGTTGTCGTGTGGAACTTGATAGTATCGCACTATTTTTATACACGATAAACGATGGCGAGAACGCCGTCGCGATTGCCAGCGATGCAACTATGAATTCTATGGATAATAGTGATAGCCTCATTGTCTAATATAATATTGTAATGCCAAAATATGTAGGGTGCCATGCGTCATTAATTACTAGAGATTTTGGGATGAATTGTGAATAAATCGCCAATAAATGCCACCCACTCAGAGACCTCGGGGGTGTTCCCATGCTCAGAGCAAGGCAAGCAAAGATGACAGCTGAGATGACGGCTGACTATATTATGATTATATGGTTAGTTGAGATGACGGCTGAGATGACGGCAGGCTAAATTGTATCTTTTTGGTGCTGGTAAGGAATAAAAAAGGATCTGATTTCTGACTGTTACAATGGCAATGCATTAGCTCAAGATCATGTTTAATATTACACGGGCAACTACTTTATGCCCCTTTCTTTTCATTCTTTTCCTAGTAGATACTTCTTTACCAATTCCCTATCCCGATATTGTTCAAAACATTTCACTGTATGAAATGATTTGTTTTGGTTATTGCAAATCTTATTAGATCTCATATCCTATCATTACAAACCACCGCATTTCTCAATCAAATAAAAGTTGCTTCTAATTGAGAACAATTTCAACTCATTTGAATTAGTGTTCATTTATAATCCTCCACAAGCTGGACAGTTGCAATTGACACTGTGCATTCCAGTACATGATGGGCAAGCACAATTCTTATTCGGTGAGCTACAGCTTGGACATACACAGTTTGCTGAATGTGCATTAGAACACGATGCACATGCGCACGATGGTGAATGAGATTCTACGCAAGAAGGACAAGCGCAGAGAGCCTACATGAATATGAAGTGCATAAGATATGAGAACCGCAATGAGTGGTTAGACTTGTCATATCATATGATACAAGCACAATCTCATACAACCAATGAAAAAGCTTACCGAATGACGCATCCTCGAACACGAACTACATGCACATGTATTACCATGACACTGTGAGCAAGCGCCGCATAGACGGATTGAAGAAAATGCTAAGGAAGAAGATGTTCTGGTTGTAGCGGTACTTCTAGCCCATCCACTGCCGGGTGTAAACGCCGCAACAGTACCACTCATAGCGGTAATTGCAGCTACGGTGGAGATTGAATATCCAACCATTTTAGTTCTATCTATATGTATTATTGGGAGGAATTGCTGAATGTTTTGATGCTTGTGATTGTTGTCGATTGTTTGATGGATGTCCTCGTGCAAGAAACGTAAAATAGGTCTCTCCACCCAGCCACTACCTAAAGCTAAAGGAAGTTATTAAGACGCTATCGGAAGGCTTTACCATGAAGGCGGCTTCTATTAATATCATTCTATACCTGCAGGCGTGTTGCGTATCATCATTTAGTAGTAGTAGCGGAAAAGCAGCTCAGAGATCTGTCACAAGTAAGCCTCTTGATGTAAGCACAACATCGACTGATGACGTATCAACATCATCAACTTCCTTCGATGACGCAAGTAGTTCTTCTAATTGGGCTACACATGCTATCCTATTCTCAAGTTTGAGTGACGGTATAATACCAAATCAAGGTTCACGATCATTCCTAAGATATGCACTCACTAATAAGCTGTTAAATGAACAAACATCAACGACAGAAGATATAATCAAATCATCAGTTGAATTCTCACCCTGTAATGGCCCAGATATACAAACCATAGACAGTTTAGAAACTATTGATCAACTTTATGAAAGGGGACAACAATTTACAGTAGATGACTTTGAATCCAATCTAGAATCAGTGAACTTGTGGACAGAAAAGTCATTGCAATATATCAAATCTGAAACAACAAAGGATATTGATATTCGAGTTCTATACATACCTACAGCTTTATATGCTCTTAATCCACAAAGTAAAAATACTCCAGGAAAGCAACGACAGAGGGCTAGAGCAGATGGAAAGAAGCGACGGACACAGTTATTAAA
>Ga0075439_12524_pt1 | contig 14470 bp, 13 predicted proteins | sample MintriSingleCell_FD_74264 | JGI IMG/M metagenome (GOLD analysis project Ga0075439, IMG submission 74264) | Marine eukaryotic communities from Monterey Bay, USA to study complex ecological interactions - Minidiscus trioculatus JGI Plate_4_G5... | ecosystem: Environmental > Aquatic > Marine >... | reverse complement strand
AATCTGCACCAGTGAAGCCCCAAATGCACGCATCTGAGCGATAGCGAATGCGGGCATGTGGGGCTGAACGCGTGCAGATTTCATGTACTCAAGTTCAAATGCAATGCACGTGTTACAGTGAGCGTTATTATGTATGACAATGAGAGCACATATTCGAGCACATCATTGCAAAACAACGAGCACCGTGTAATTGTAATTGTATAGTATGTATCATATCGATATTCATTATGAAACATCTATCTATCAACTAATGCAATTCTCATGATAATGTAAGCGAGCCATACCCCTAAATATGCCCTCCTTTTTGCTTTTTTGATCTTTTTAGCGATGTCACAATGCAATTGCACGGTGCAAGTTGTTTTGCACGGTAAGAATATCTGCACTAGAGTGGTCATACATCATACACTGTGTTCCAATAGGATAGTCGTTACGTAGAAAAACTCAGCTAGGTAGACAGAACCCTCCTTAGTCTAATATGAGAGTTGACAATTGAGAGCAATTGAGCTATCAATGTGTTTGGTTTACAATCTCTATTGCAACACAGCTGGACATCTCACAGATTACAGGATAGATTATACAATTAGGGGGTATTACTTGCTAATAGTTGCAAGGCGGCGGCGATAGAAGCAAGGTACACTCAGCACACTAAAAGATTCTCTGGGTACACCTTATTTCCTCTTGAATATTGACAACATACAACAAACCAACAATGGTAATAAATAATGTATTGGTATCACTGCTACTGGTCATATCAGTAGCAACACTAGGTGTCAATGGAAGATTCTTACCGCCTCCTATACAAAATAAACTATGCCATCATCGGTACACCACCCCCAACACAATATCACACTACTCTCATAATAAGTATAGTAGGTATTATACCACAAAGACAACTTCTAACAACAAACAACATAATTCAATATTGCAAATAAGAGGGGGCGGTATATTCGGTAGATCAAAGTCAGACGAAGAAGAATATGAGTATGAATATTACGAAGTAGATGACAACTCATCTAATTCTGATGATTCAGAGTATTATTATGAAGAGGAAGATGCGGATTATTTATTATCAACTCCAATACCATCTGACACTGTAAAAGAGAGCCATGGATCTCAAAATCAAGTTAAGAACAAGGCAATTGCAGATAGGAAGAAACAACAAGCAGTAGCTGAACAGAAACGCTTGCAAAAGGAGGAGAAGAAGCGTAAATTAATTGAAAAGAAGAGATTGGCAGCAGCTGAACAAGCTAAACACAAAAGGGATATAAAAGCAAAGCCAAGGCAAAATAACAAGAAGAATAGTGAGAATGAGTACTTATTAGATACTCCAGCAATCGAGAATAAGCCCAAGTCACAAAGCAAACAAAGGAGATCTCAATGGTTACCACAATCGTCATCTAGAACTACATCAGCATTAGTACCGCCCTCCTCGGGAGGTATTGCAAATCGTGGTCGATCGCTTTCATCTATCAAATCATACAATTATTCAGCAATACTATCATCATTATCAACTATACTAACTACCATCGTACGGCCAATTGGAAATGTATTATCAAATATCACAAACAAATTAACATCACTATTATCAAAGTATATATCAATTATATGGTCTATCATTTTAAATACAGTGGATTATATATGGTATGGTCCAGTAAACGGAGTAACAACTACAGGTATTGTAAATCGTCATGGTGGATTACAAAGTTTATTATTCAATACACAAATTGGTATGACAATATCATACATTATTGGATTAACTTTGTTTTCTGTATTAGTTACCAAGTTATGGAATATTAAACCAATAGGAACTGAAGATAGTGACGAAGATGATGATGATAATGCATACTATGTCGATCCACCAACTGTGGAAGAAGAATTACGATTCTTACATCATGATTTTGATGCACGTAACCCACTTGCCAAGGAGAGAATTGCAAAGGTTATCACTAAGAAACAGAACCGATTCTCCTTACCTGAACGACGACGACAACGTCGTGATATGAAAAAGGATGATAGTTCTCGGAATAGAAAAGGACGACGTAAACATGCCATTGAATCAATACAATCTTGGTGGAAGGAGAGACCAGGCCAACGATCTATATCTATCATTGAGCCGCAACACTTGCGTAATCCACAACATACTAAGTCACAAAGTCAAGAAAGCATGAGAAGATTACAGAAACAATTATTGGAATCAGAACAAGAACGAGAGATAATGTCACGTGATATACGTGATCTTAAGCATGACTTGCAGAAGGCACACGATGATTCACGATCTATAGTATCGCAAAATAAATGGTTAGAAAAACAAACATCACAGATTATGGAAGCTGAACGATCACAAAATGGCAACTCAGGAGAAATGGATAGAGCAAGAGCATCAGTCAAGGGAGTATTAGACCGAGAGAGAACACGAAGGTTTGCAGAGAATGAAAGGAAGAATCAGCTAGGAAGGGGTTACAACGACTTGGACCTTGACAAGACAAGAAGGGGTAAAAGGTTAGCTGATTATGAACTACCAAACAACCTTGCCAAGGGATTTAACGATTTGGACTTGAACAGCATGGGAAGAGATGCATCTCGGAGGTTTGATGGTATAAGAATCACAAGAGAAATTGACAAGAATGACGACTATGATGCAATGTAAAAAAGAAGATATATACAAATGAAAAGGGGAAAGAGGAGATTAAACCTCATGTAGGAAGGAGATAATGCTAGCTAATATCATTTACTGTATGTACTATACTATCTTTATAATTCATCTTTGCCTGTACTGTCTCTCAACAAGGGAAATGTCTCTAAGAGTGCTTCACTGTGTTCCCATTGATTTAAACCTGTTCTAAACTTTTCTGGTATATCAGCTACTCCATGATAAGCTCCTAGTACCATACCGATGGCTACTGATCTCGATGCATTATCACCTCCAACCATGGCGTTTGCTTTAGCAGCCTCAATGAGACTCCTTTCATATTTGATGATGAAGTAGATTGCTCCAGGCAATGTACCCTCTGTAGGAGAAGCTTTACCAACCTTAATTGGTTCGCTCTTCCCTACATCCCAAAGTCTAGCCATACTCGTTAATGCCAAATCATCAACAAACTCCTGCTTGGATAGTTCGTTGTTTGGATCAATTGCTTCATGCACTTTATCGAATGCTTGTTGTACCTTGTTTTGTATCCACTCTCCAGATTCTTCAGCTACTTCTTTGATTGCCTTCGTTGGTGGTATGTTGTTATGGATTATTCTATATGTAACCCGTGCAAAGAATTGATTACCAAGTATTGCTGTTCGTTCTTTATGCGTGAACATTGTCTGTCGAGCTGCATCAACTACCTCTTCTTCTGTGTCATAGTATGCAAAAACACTGGCATATCGCAAAGCCATTGCATTGGAGTTACCGCCCAAACTATTCACAGACACACCTTGTTGTATTTGCTGATATGTCTGCTTGGTTTGTGTACATACCCATTGCTATTTTGTGATCATGGTTTGAGATTAAAGATATGAACATATCATAAGCACAAAATGCACAAGACATACCTTCCAGCCATTGGTAAGACGTTTCTGCCATAGAGGGATGACTTCCGATACATCAAATGAATGTGGATTGTCAACACTTTGAGCCAAATGTTCTAATACCAAGACATTATACTCCCCATAGTCAGTTTGATCACCCTTTTTTGTTCCTGGGTGATAGTTTCTAGCTCCCCATCCAACACCATGAGTTTGTCCACCCATCATTTCACCAGGTGCCATGTATTCGTCAATGATACCATTATAGGCCTGCTTGATCTTGGGTGCATCATATTCATAATGAGAGCCTAAACATAAAGCGTCTGCTACCAATGCTCCAAAGTATGCTCCTCGAATTTTATCTTCCTTCTTTACATCGGTAGCTATTGCAAATCCTCGGATACTCAGTAGAGCAAGGCAAGTAATGGATGGTAGACTTGTCTTCATATTGTTTATCAAGAGCTTATTACTAATGCGGTATATAGCACTCATATTATCCATCAACTTCTTGTTGAGTCACAGTCATCATGATTGCTAAAAAAAAAATGACAAGGCGAGGATAGGTATCCTAAAGATTTTTATGAGAGTGTGCGAGTGTTGATATCTGCTGTGCTCGCCGCCATCCGTAATCCCCACACTACTCCTCTCTCATAACAGGTAAGACAGTGTGCTTTGTGTGTGCATACAGCTTTGGTTGAAATAGGGGGAGTACTTGCGTGCTGCTGAGTATGATATCATAATTTTTTGATCACATGATGTGCACAAAAAATCTTTACACAATATCTTTTCTCTACTACTACTTATATGTACTAACAATCTTATATCGTTCCTCCTATATCATATCATTATATGACAGATTTATACAAACATAATAATGTCGTCAGAAGAAGAAGTACGTATGTCCCAACTTGATATTACGGATCAGCCAAACGATGATGCCATAGATGATGATGCACCGCAAGATTCTAGTGGACGAAACAAATCTATGGTAGACAATTACATCATTAACATTGATACAGTACCGATCCAGACTATTCTTGATGATATTAAAAATGGTAAATCAGTTGCAACGTCTGCCGTAGCCAACATTTGTAACTATCCAAGTGAAAATGGTATCCTTCAAAATCTTGTGAAGGAGGGACTGGTGACAATTGTACTTGAATTATTGAGTCAATGTGATAGTAAATCTATTGCAGAGGTTCTATTGGGTGATGAAGGTATTAATTCTAATGAATTGGATGAAGAATATGTTTCTGGACCAGAGGATTGGGTACGCTGTTATGTTCCTGAATATTTATATGATATGTTCTTTTTCGTGCCCCCTCTCATACCTCTTATTGCCTATATGATCCTTGTCCAGGTTGAGATACTCATCAATATCGTGAGGAATGAAGCCACCAATCCTTCATTGTGCATTGAAGTTGCCGAGAATATCCAACCTCTCATGAAATGTGTGTGTGATGAAGAGAAGAAACAGCTCTTCAAATCTGATTTACATTGGGAGAACACCGTTGGTTTGGTCCTTGGCCGTCTATCGACTGCTCTAGTGTCAAAGAATATTGAATGCACTCATGTACTACTCAAAAATGAAGGGGGGGAGGTCATTAGGAAGATGCTTCAAAGAGACATAAAAGATGCTCAGCACTTTCAGAGCACTATCCTCTCCGACCTCAGTCGTATAGTTTTTCACTTTAAAGATGGTATTCCGGAAGATGGTATGCCGATGCCAAACGATACCATGTTTGCATATGCTTTTGAGGCTGGCTTATTGCAAACGTGTTTAAAGAATCTTGTTCGTTTTAGTAATACTGGGAACGATGAAGCACTTATGATGTCGCTGGATTTCATTCTATCAGGGGCTATTGCGGTAATGTTCGATGATAAGTCTTCGAAAGCCATTGCTAAGGTGTATGCTGATGTTGTTCTAGCAGTAAAGGATCCTGAAGTACGGGCTTTGGAGAAGAATTCCAAGTATGCGAAAGTTGTGAAACAAGTTCTGCACATTCTTGGCACAAATATCGAGTCACTGAACAAAACGACGGACGGTCGGGGTTATCATTTGCAACACTTGTAAAATGAATCTTGAGGTCGAGGGTCGAGCAATCAAGCGTTGTGGTGGGTGTAAGAAAGTGACGTACTGCAGTGTTGAGTGTCAAAAGGCCGATTGGAAAGCACATAAGGAACATTGCAGGAAGCGAATTGTCGACCCAAGTAAGCACAATGTAGTGAATCTTGGTAGTGCTCCAACTGCTAGTCACGAGAAGATGGCCATACATTCAGAAAATGTACTACAGGCAGCGCAAGCTGTCTTCAACGAGGGCATTATTGGGTGGCTGAAACAGGCCAATGCAGATGGGCTGAACATTCTTGACTGCGTCGTTATTATTGACTTCCGTGAACACCTTCCTCATACACGGTTACTTACTCCAGAAGAGTTCATTGGTCATGATGACTACTGGGGAGGAGTCGAGCCTTGTCCTCCACAAATGAAGTCTTTCTTGGAGGATCACCATGCTAAGATGACTAAAGAGGGAAAGTTATTAGCTTTATGCCTCACTCTTCCTCCCCGAGACAAACCTCTTGCTGCTGGCCGAGGATCTATGGCTGTAACTCCAGCTCCTTTCGGAGGACACTTCTTCCCGGGTGGCTGGCCTGCTTACCAGGCCTCACTTAGGTAGGGTTATAGGAAGAGACTGAATTGGAGATGAGGGCCTGCATTGAAACAGATGGTAGATGATGCGGGTTATGTGAAAGCATGTTGGATATGATACAATGAAAAGTAAATAATAATTGGAAATAGCATTAGTATCCATGCATCTTCTTATTCCTATCTATTGTTGCTTCGACTCTACACACTGAATAGATACATTTAAGATATTGTATCTCTCTTTCAGTTTGATAATGTAGATCATGAACTCTTCTTTCTTTCACTTAAACCATAATGGTAGTAAACTATGCGCCTTTATTGCATATAGTTCACACTGTCACACATCTGTTATCAAAATTGCACATATCTTATGATTTTTCCATATCAATTACGATTGCGAAGTATCCCAAAAGAAAAACCAGCCTAGTATCCTTTCACATATACTATCCAACCTCGATTCTATTCCATTGGTTGTATTATATACTCCATCATATTCATCTGGGTATAACATTATATCAGCTTCTGTCCTTAAGGTTGAATACACATATTGATCCTGATTTGACTGTGGCATATGGCGCTGCTTCAGTGATTGACTAGACAGACACTATGAAGGATAGATACCCTAGAGAATCCTTTCTCGAGTAACACTTTTTGTCAGATATCTCATTTCATTACCACGTATTCATCCAATGTTCTATATATAGATCTTTCTTATACATACGCATATATCGACTGGAGGTACAGGCAGAGTTCAGTATCGCTTGATCAGAGTCAAGTGTTTAAGAAAATGTTATCACTGAGAAGGAAACGACTTTCGATCTCACTCCAATTGTTTCCTCACTCTCACTGTAAATTATACAGACTCTCAATGGTGTTGAAGCTACTCACCTTGGTATCCTTAAGATTCCTCTTCAACAAAAATTGTCAAACCATCGACATCCCTCGCTCAATAATTATTCAACGCCAGCTGTATCAAGAAGTGTTTCTTTAATAATCGCACAATCATGTAGATTATCATCGCCAATGTGGACTAATTTCTCCATATGGAGAATGCAAAGCTTAACGCATTTGAAATATTGATGCACACATCAAAAATTGTAATCCAACGCCATCATTATTGTGCTCATAAATTCAATAATCCAACAAATCAATCTCAATCTCATCTATCACCCAATAACAACAACAACAACCTCTACTACTATGAAGCTCTTATTCGCTGGAAAGTCCGCGTTAGTATTGTTTGATTGTATGAACTCTTGTGTTCAGTTTGATATATTTCGGTGGTTTGTCTACTTTGTTTTGGCCTTCCATGATTATGTGTACTAACCGAAGTTATGTCTCCCTCTCATACTCTCTTCATCCTCTTCCAGTCACTACTACTCTCTTTGCTACCTCTGCTTCTGCCAAGATGGGAGATGACCGCAACCTCCGCCAACTCGTTGCAAAGCAGAAGGCAATGGAAGCAAACCAGAAGGCCCTCGAGTCCAAGATTGCCAAGCTTGAAGCCCTACTTATGGGTGCTTCTCATGCCGCCCCTCAAGGAAAGAAGAACCTCCGTGCACTGGAAGGTGATTTAGTCATTGACTCAAATGCCACCATGACAGAAGAGGATGGTACCCCCGAGGAAAAGGCCGATGCTTTGGTTGCACAATATGGATTCGGTGGTGTATTGAAGAAAATTCTAGTTGATATGGATCCTGTTTACAACTGTCTTGGATTTGACGAAGTCACTAACACTTGTTCCTTTGGAAATGAATTTGTTGACATCGTGGCACAAGAAGGTATTAACATAGACGCGGGAAACAGTGAAGATGGAGGGAACGTCGAGGTTCATGCCGTACAGGGCAATGATGACGATGTGGAAGGATCAGTTCTTATCAAAGGAAACGTCGGGTCCATTGAGATTACTTCGGATGATGGCATCCAAATCACAGCCGATGATGACATCACCCTTCTTTCTGTAAGTTTTGATTGTTTGAATTTGAGTTCATGAGTATTATATTACTAAACTTTATCATTTCTGTTCTTTCCTTTTTTGATAAATCCTAACCCTAACCCTCATAGGATGGTATTGAACTCGATGCCTCTGATGACATTTTCCTTGATTCATTCGGTGTAAGTTTTGATCGTTTGAATTTGAGTTCATGAGTATATATTACTAAAATTCATCATTTCTCTTCTTTGCTTTTTTGTTGAATCATAGCATATTGATATCGATGCCTCTGATGACGTGACTATTAATGGTGATCACATTGATATCGATGGTGATGATTCTGTCGATATTATTGCTGAGGAAGGAGATGTGACTATTGAAGCTGGCGAGGATGATGATGATGATGGAACAGGTGGCAATGTTTTAATTGAAGCTAACCGTCCACAAACTGATGACACTGTTGGTGCGGTAATTGTAGATACCGATCGCGAGTTTATTGTTGATGGAACTATCGTACCCGTACCCTAAGTTGTATGTGTGGTAAGTAGGTTAGATAAGCGGGCAATGTTAGATGTTAAAGAATGTTTTTTGACCAGTGAAAGTCTGGTAGACGATAAAAAATCCCGCAGTAGATGATCCAGTAGAGTATAACAAGTATAAGATATGAATAGGTACGTATGATGTGGACACATAGCTATTTGACTTACCTCAAAAGAAGTATATCGTCAAGTCAATACATACGAGAGTGTAAATTAAATTTCGATTTAAGTTGTTGTTAAATCCAGTATTTATTTGTTTAGCAAAGATCAAGACTTTACCCTCCTCTATTTCAACAATCTTATCAAGATGCAGGCCAGCTTGTGTTATTAACGAACCATTACTCATCAATTCATATCCTTTAGTTGATATCTATTGACCTTGAATCTCAAGGGATCAGTCGTTGACTTGAGAACAATCTACTCAATGGGAAGCAGCTTCATATATTCAATATCTAGCAAGCAAATTGATCTATACCACTCCCTCACAGTGTGAAGCAGTAACTATTGTTAAATAATAGATGTGTAGACTTGAGATAACACAGAGATTTATATTTGTTTGCTTCGATTCTACACACTGGATAGATACACTTTAAGATATATCTCTTTTTCAGTTTGATAATGTTGATCATGCACTCTTCTCCTTTCACTTAAAAACATAATGATAGTAAACTATGTCTTCCTTTCATATAGTTCACGCTGCTGTATCGTACACATCTGTTATCAAAATAGCACATATCTTATGATTCTTCACATCAATTTAATACGATCGTGCAGTAGGCCAAAAGAAGAACCAGCCTAATATCCTTTCACATATACTATCCAACGTAGATATCCCATTGGCAATATTATCAGTATATACTTCATCATATTCATCTGGGTATAACATTATATCCGCTTCTGTCCTTATTTTGCTTTTGTATTCTATAATTTTGGTGTTTGGTTTGTAGTTTGGCGTTTCTAATGATACAATTGATGATGATTGATTAGCTGTTCTATCATTTGTCTTCTCTATATTGCTTGTCTTTTGTTGATGCTTTTGGTTACTATTTCCTGCACTCGCTACATTATTTCTATTAGGTGTTCCATATTTCCCACCAACACTAAGTGACATACGAGGAGGTGCTCTAACATTACTTATTGATGATCCCCACTTGCCAAATGTTTGTACACTATTCTTCTTACTATTATTCAATGGATTGTGATTGTTTGGATGTGAATTCTCTGTTTCCATATTACTTTTGTTGTTATTGTCGGATGCAGATAATTTAGAGTGAACTACATTTCGTTGTCGAAGTCCAAAAGTATCATTGATTGACGGCCGAGGTGCCAATCCACCAACACCGCCGCCGCCTCCGCTACCAAAGAGATTACTACTCATATTGTTGTCGTTGTATGTTACTATCAAGTAGAGGATATCATCTATCACACGTCTTTTTTGTTGATGTTTAATGTTTTTGAACAATCGAGCAGCTAATTTCTCCCTCAGGATACCTTAGATAAGGATTGGGTGAGGTAAAGCTTTACCCAGGATTTACTATTGAGGGGTAAATTATTACACCTGTAATATTCGCTTGGAAATATCATTCTCCTCATATTTTTATCTCTTTTGGTAAGTGACGATGGTGGCCTCCTATTAGCGGTGCCAAGGATCATCAAGAGGGATTATATTGTGCATGATATAAGCTTTATGAATATTTGGTTTTGGCGGTGTGCGACAGAAGATATCGGCACCTCTGTGTGGATACCAATAGATATGAATTTGCAATTATTGCAAGTTGTAATAATTTCTACCATTGACATACTTGCTAACCATATCCTCCATTCCTTCTCTTATCAATCCCCCCAATCAGGTGTATGGTTATATAAAACTGTTCATCCATAAACTTTGGTTAAATTGTTGACGAGTATTGAGCTCCAGCGTCCAAAGTTTCACACAAAAAACAGTTTCTTACACACTTATAACAAAACAAAATAACATCTCAAGATGCCTCTTTCCGCAGAACGCAAAGCCGAGTACTTCGAACATATGAAGGAACTCATGTCAACATATGCAAAGTGTTTCGTTGTTGATATTGATAATGTTGGTTCAATGCAACTTCAACAGACACGTTTATCACTACGTGGTACCGCTGAGGTACTAATGGGTAAGAATACCATGATGCGTAAATGTATTCGTGAATTCATGGAGGAGAATCCCGATTCACCCATTGGTCAGCTTGAGGATTGTTGTCGTGGTAATGTTGGTTTCGTCTTTACGAATGGTGATCTTGGTGATATTCGTGGTGTACTTGAGAGTAATGTCCGACCTGCCCCTGCCAAGGTTGGTTCCGTTGCTCCCATTGATGTTATTGTACCCAAGGGTCCTACCGGATGTGATCCAGGTCAGACTGCCTTCTTCCAAACATTGCAAATCTCCACCAAGATTACTCGTGGTCAAATTGAAATGACCAACGATACACACTTGATCAATGCTGGTGATAAGGTCACTGCCTCCGAGGCTGCTTTACTTCAAAAGCTTAACATTGAACCATTCACATACGGTATGGTCCTCAAGAAGGTATATGATTCTGGATCCTTATTCGATGCCAAGGTATTGGATATTACCGATGATGTATTGGCTGCCAAGTTTATTTCGGCACTTAATACCATCTCGAAGTTATCACTCGCACTTAATATGCCCACTGCCGCAAGTGTTACACACAGTGTTGCCAATGCCTTCAAGGCAATCTTGGCTGTTACTGTTGAACTTGATAACTACACCTTTGACAAGGCTGATATCTACAAGGCATACCTTGCTGATCCTTCCGCCTTTGCTGGCTCCGGTGGTGGAGGAGGTGGAGGCGGCGGTGATGATGCTGCCGCAGCTCCTGCTGAAGTTGAAGAGGAAGTCGAGGAAGCTCCACCTGCTGTTGATATGTTCGGTGGTGATGATGGTGGAGATTATTAAATGATATGATATGATAATATGATATTCGCAATCTCGTCGTTTGTCGTCACTTTACATTGCAGTGATGAACTAAATCTAAATCTTTAGATATAGTCTTACTATCTACTAACAATCGTATCGTATAGCCCTTATGAAGGCACAGGTTGAATGTGTACCGATGATTCACAAGTAAAAGAGCTTATAAAGGAGTTTAACTTCTAGTGAACACCCAGTTACTGTTACTGTTTTGCACTATGACCCGAGGGTCATTACTATGTGTTTGATATGTGACGATTCCAATGATGATACACCCAAACTATTGTGGATGTGAGAACGTATGCGTGGCGGTAATACTGCTTATCTCGACCTCGGTCGTCGATGGTTGCTTAGCATGCTGCTCAGCCTTTGTTAGCTGTGACAGGACATGTGACATGAGTCTTGTTGCCTTCTTCGGGAAGAAAAAAGTACGTGTTGATCAAATCGATGTCGTCCTCTCTCCTCTATCATATTATATTAGGCCCCACCAGTGTAATTGCTGTTTATATTGTGTAATTGCTTCAATACAAAGCCAACCTTCTCCTTAATGCAATTGCAATTCATAGACTATCTAGCCGACCCCTTATTGCAATATTGCATCCCTAAATTTAAATACAATAACATTATAATATAACAACTCGAAAAAATAGGTATCAATATGAGTGAATCAACAGTTAGAAACTCGACATCAACAAGCTCGTTGAAATCATCAGTAACTAAACCAGTTTCAGTCGCTACTGAAGTTGGAGAACCTGCCGTCCAAACTAATACTATTTCCAATGGCGGAGGTAACATCTTAACACAATCATTGGCAATGGTCGATTTAATTTTTGGTATATACGGTATCGAATTGTGGCATTATAATGAGGCTAGTGGAAAACTAGCAATTGTTAATCTCAATGAAGAAGATGATGGAGAAACTGGCATTAGTGGTAGCGGATCATTTTTAATTAAGATAATGACTATGCAACACCGGAAGCACTAGACGCATATAATAAATTAACGAATGTTACACAATCGGGATATATTGCAGTGAATGAGACTGATCCAGGTGTGGGGTTATCTGGAGCGTTGTGGGCTGAAAGTTCGGGTGGGGGGAGTGATACTGGTGCTAATTTCAACAGGGCATGGGGTGGTATTGGACATAGTGGACATGAGAGTGTAGTTTGGCGTGATGTTGGTGAATTGGCTGATGATCCTGATCAGGTGAGAAGAGATATTTAGTATTTGTGTTTGTGGTGTTGTGCTCATATCATATTATTTGGGCATATCAATATCAAATACACTTGTGCTCATATCATATATTAATTTTCTCCTCCTAAATAATACAAGCCATATGATGAACGTCTTCAAGCATTAGCAAAGGCTGGGTTTAAGTTGGCAACTGGAATTACCTTCGATATTAATGGGTACCGTGGAATTTGCATTGTATATGGAAACCCACATGGCGATCGTAACAAGTTGAATGATCCAGCAAACGCCAGATTTATGAATAATGCTGCTCAATTAATTGGTGCAGCGGCAGCGATCCAAGATCCAATGAAACAGGTATTGGCATTCCGAAAGGAGGAAGCCTTCAACAACTGGCATAGGTTGAAAATCAAACTATTAACCATTGTTCGTATGCTTGGTGTTTTGAAGTATTCAAATGAGAAGTCAGGCGGATTGTCATCTGATAGACCAAAACTTGAGAAGAAGTCATCAATCGCCATGTTACGAGAAGCATCAGCTCGATTCCGTGAGAATGCCAAAGAGACTGCTGAGGAAGTTAAAGAAGCAGCCAAGAACAAGGCAACAAGATGGGGAAAGAAAGTTAGAGGTGGTAGTGCTGGAATTGCTCCGGCCTTTACCTGGAGACAATGTCTGTGGACTTTCATTGGTGTTGTTACCACACATACCATCTTATCTCGTATCAATCTCTTGATCATGACCGAGAGTGATAAAGACTTCAAGCTCATCCTTGCTCCATTGGGTGCTTTGACTACTCTGCAGTACAACTTAACAGCTGCCCCGGCAAGTCAGCCTAGGAACGCAATCTTTGCTCAAGTCTTTGCAATTACTGTGGCCATTTGTCTGAGCTACATTCCAGGCATTCCACCATGGTTTCGTTCGGCTTTGGCACCAGCTATTGTCATCCCAGGCATGGCAAAGTTGGGTATCATTCATCCACCGGCTGGAGCGTCCGCTATCGTCTTCTCGACATGGAAGGAGAACAATTGGATAACAATGGGAATCTTCCTCGCTGGTGTGGCTATTACTATTATAACTGCCGTGGGTATTAATAACATGAGTGATCGACGTCAATATCCAACGAGTTGGTACTTGGTCAATAAGGCAAAGAAAGCTATCGTGGGTGAAAACGAGTTGGGTCAAGTTACTGTCATTAAGAAGGCACCAGCATGAAGAGCGTTAAACGGTTAGATTTATGTATGTAATGGGTCAAGTGTTCAAGCTTTGTTTCTAGTTAATATGGTAACTCTTATTTAATTCAATTATGTGATACTTGTGATAGGAGTACTTGAAACAAAGTGTTTCCCTAGTACTAGTACCCTATCGTTCATATACTATCTACAGGTTGCGCCCCCTCTTGACAGTGTACATAAGTATATCAATTACACAAGCTCACATACCCCAACTCGCCTTACTCCATGACCATGACAACGTCATCACCTCCATATCCCAAGTACTTGCAGATGTCATCATTCTCCTCCATTAACAAATCGGTCTTGCAGTATTCGTCGTAAAGTTCAACACACGTGTTGAGGTGATCAAGCTGGTTGTCGGTATCGCAGTATCCTTTCCCAAGCTTTTTGATTTCATAAGGGATATCAGAGGCCTCACGAGTATTGCCTGGAAATGTTAAAGAAGAGAAGAGA
>Ga0075439_13847_pt1 | contig 14478 bp, 14 predicted proteins | sample MintriSingleCell_FD_74264 | JGI IMG/M metagenome (GOLD analysis project Ga0075439, IMG submission 74264) | Marine eukaryotic communities from Monterey Bay, USA to study complex ecological interactions - Minidiscus trioculatus JGI Plate_4_G5... | ecosystem: Environmental > Aquatic > Marine >... | reverse complement strand
GAGTTACATGATATAGAACTATTCAAACGACCACCTCCAAGGAATGATTGTCCAATTTGCTTCCTACTCTTGCCAACCCTATGCACAGGGAGTAGATATCAATCGTGCTGTGGAAAAACCATTTGCAGTGGATGCTTTTATGCACCTCGATATAATGACCAAGGTAAAGCTATTGATAATATGATTTGTCCATTTTGTAGAACCCCAACACTTGAGGACGTAGATGATGATGTTATTGAACGTATGATGAAGTGTGTGGAGGTTATGATGCCCAAGCTATCAATTGTCTAGCAGGTTATTATTCACAAGGGATGTACGGCTTAAGACAAGATCATGCTAAGGCATTGCAACTACAACGACGGGCGGCAGAGCTTGAATGTGGTGATGCTTATCATAATATTGGCGTTTCATATCACCTCGGAGATGGCGTGGAAAGGGAAATGAAGAAGGCTGTGTATTATTATGAACTAGCTGCTATGAGGGGAAATGTAGCTGCAAGGCACTTTCTAGGAATGTTCGAGGATAACTCAGACAATATGGAACGAGCATTAAAACACTATATGATTGCAGTGGAACATGGATGTAGTGAATCTTTGAAGGAAGTTCAAGACTTTTATTCTAAAGGAATTGTATCAAAAGATATTTATGTAAAAGCATTACGATCTTATCAAAAGTATTTGAATGAAGTGAAGAGTAGTCAGAGGGATGCAGCTGCTACAGCAAGAGAAGATTGCAAATATATCGATTAGAAATCGTTAGTAAATACAGGTAAATACTACCCAAATATTCATGATGGAGAAAAGGTTTGCTCGCCATATTATTCACATATCTTTTTTCTCTTAAAATGTGTTGTTTGTGTAGTAGGAGAGAGTAGGAGGTAACAGGAGATTACCTCTTCTGTATATGTGGCTAATGAGATAGCAGCTAGATCGTCAGTATATAAAGCTCTTTTAACCCGTCGTCGTGTAGTGATTTTACGGCGGCGGTTTATATATTATCATATATAGACAAGAGTTAAATGATAATTTAGATAAATGGGAGGAGATATTAGGTCATCCAATTTATAATACTGAGGAGCAACAACAACAGCAGCCTTCAGCTGATAATGGTATACAGAATGGAGGAAGAAATGAAGATTTATGGGGTGGTAGCTCGTGGATTGCGCCATCAAATGGCAGTGGCAGCGATGGATGGTCAAGTAGTAGTACAAGTAGTTCATCAAAGTCGAAATCAAGAAGTGGCAAATCAAGCAAGGCATCATCATCGTCAAGTAGCAGTAGTAGTAGTAGTGACGATGTTTGGGAAGGAGGTAGTTGGTGGAAGGCAGCAGCTAGTCATAAGTCATTTGTACCAACGTCACAAAAAGAACAAACAATGCAACCTAGTCAAAAGCCTACTCCTCAAATAGAAGTTCAACCAACAAGACGTCCGGCTATTGATGATATAGCAACTCAAGACCCAACATTACAAAGTAGTATAAATCCATCGGAAGTATCATCAAATCAACCATCAAATCAACCATCTAATCAGCCATCAGAGTTGCCAAGCTTAACTCCGTCTCATTCTCCGAGTAATATACCAACAAATCTACCAAGTCAATTCCCATCAGTACAACCTTCCAATATACCATCTCAATCACCATCACAATTTCCATCACAAGTTCCATCAATACAACCATCAAAACAACCAAGTAATAATCCATCAATATCAAATAAACCAACACCATTATACTTTCCAAGTAGTAATCCATCAATATCAAGTGTACCTACAATTAGTAATAGTGAATTGCCTAGTTTGAATCCTAGTGAAGTGCAATTAACGAATGAGCCAACGGATAATCCGACGGAGATGATTACGATAAGGCCGATGACGGATAGTCCGACGGATATGCCGAGTTATAGTGTTGGACCTACGTATGATGGACAAACAAAGGTAAGATTATACAAAAACTCTTTTTTGTGTTAGGATACACAAGGATACCTCTGAGTCTCAGTGAAAAAGTCTTAGACTCGTTGTCTGTGCTCTAACTCTTCAACCCCCTACTCCTCAACATCTCATCACAATAAAGCCCCCGACGACCTCACCAAGTACATCATCACCATCAACACAACCAACTAACACACCCTCAACTTCAGCTCCAACTATATCACCCTCATTAAGTCCAATTACAAATGAACCAACGAACGAATCAAGTCGTAATCCTGTTACACAATCACCATTACCACCCGATACTACACGTTCACCTACACTATCACCTACTCCGCCGCCTTCAATATCACCAAGTACAGGTATACCAACTTCCAATCCATCATTAAGTCCAATTGTATTAACTATATCCTTACCAGTTGACAATTTAAACATGGAACTATATGGTCTTCTCTCTTCCTCTTCTTCTACTACTAATACTGACGAGGGACTATTACAACCAGGCATTCTAATATATCAACAACGTACATCAGATTATATAGAATGGTTTTATAATGAAGCTAACTTTAATAATGTTGATATTGTTCGAGAAAGTATATTTGATGTTACGGTGAATGTTGAAATTGTTAGTCAACTTCAAGTTAACGATTCGTCATTAGATGATGGTGGTACTTTGCGAAGAAGTGGTACTAATGAGGTTGAGGAAGATGATGATGTCTTTACTTGGAATGATGATCAAGATGAAGATGATGATATATTCGTTTGGTTAGATCATGACAATGATCCAATAAAGAGAACAAGGTCATATCAAGATAGTAGTACATTGAATTGGGTACAAAATCAAGTTAGCAACAACGAACAAAAGTCAATAAGTAGGCCAAGACAGAAGAAGTCTCATCATGATTCATTCCACAGTACATTAAAGTGGGTACAATATCAAGTGATAGATAATTTACAACGAAGAGGAGAAGGAAGGAGAAGATTACAAGAGGGTACCAAGTCTCCTTCTGCTTCGGATTCTCCAACGACTCCGTTTCCTACTTACTTTCCCTCGATTAGTCAAGTGGTTGGTGAGCCTGGAGCTAATGAGACGGTAACAACCGCTCCGGTAGTGGCTGACAACGAGACAGTTACAACCTCCTCTCCAGTAGTAGATAGCAGCAACAGTAGCAGTCCAACTCCATTGGTAACAACAGATGGTAACAGTACCGCACCTTCTCCATCGGAAGTGACAAGTGCACCAAATATCAACACTCCAAGTCCTTCTACATTATCAAACACGACGTCATCTCCCGTGTCTATCAACGGCACTGCATCACCTACTACTACTGGGACTTTAGAGCCTACATTATCCAACACATCATCTCCCGTGTCAATCAACGGTACTGCATCACCATCGGTTGGCAGTAATAATACAGACTCGCCTACTGTTGTTACTGATGATGATGGCAATACTACAGCGCCTTCTGCATCAAGTACAATAATGACAGAAGCGCCAGTTATCAATACTGAGAGTCCATCAACCAGTCCAACAACTCTAGCACCAGTAGTACCCATTGAAACATCATCACCAACTTTACTTGATACATTTACACCAACATTTGCAACGAATGGAGAAACTTCATGTCCAGCGAATGAACCATATCTAAACTTGGAACTTGTCATTCAAATATCATATCGAATTATGGCTGATTTAGAAGATACTATCACGGTAGAAGACATATTAACAACACCATTTAGTACTGTGGTATATCGTGATAAGTATAGAATAGATTATTTAATGAAGAATGAAGATGGATTACTGTTCATTGGACAATTGAGTGAATTGACATGTACGAGTGAATTATTAATAGTGGAACCGTTGCCAACTGAAATGCCAACGAAGGCTCCTATTATTGGTACGTTGGAGCCAACGACGTTGGATCCAACACTATCACCTTCGTATCCACCAACTGTACTTACAGACGCGCCGACAAATTCGCCTGTCGTGGGTACTGAAATGCCAACGATATTAACAGACAGCCCGACTCGATCACCGATTTTGGGGACACTACCGCCCACACTTGATAGTACTCTTCCACCAACGCTTGATAGTACATTACCTCCGACTTTAGGCAGTACTTTGCCACCAAGTACTCTTATGCCAACTCTGGTAAGTACAAGATGATATGTTTAGTGTTGATTTGAATTTCGTGGTAAAGATATCTTTGGGTATCTTTGCCTGTCTAGAGGCATCTGAGTCTGTTTTACTCACCATTGCTTCTCCCTCCCTTCCTCTGGATATCATCAATTGACTTAATATTTGTTTCTTCTTAGCTGCCAACTCTTACACCAACTACACTCATGCCTACGGGTTTGCCAAGTGAGTATATTATGTTATGAATGTGAAGTATCTAATTGATTGATTATTACTACTTTTATGTTTACCTCTATCTAACTAACACGACCACTTGCTCATCATCTTCATTGTTTAGCCTATTCACCTAGTTTGTCACCGACCTTGTCCCCTACTTTAGCTCCTGGCTTTGTTACAGAGGAACCATCAATATCAGCAGAGTAAGTATCTTGTTTGAAAACTTTCTTATGCCTTACATTTAGTCCATCTAATATGTACTGACTCATCTCCCATCTCAATTCAACCATACTAGACCGTCGACAAGCTCCGCACCTAGTCAATCATCTCAACCAAGTCAGAGTGCAGCTCCTAGTATCTCAGCTCAACCCTCAATCAGTTCAGCCCCAAGCTTATCAGCCGCCCCTTCCATTAGTGCACAACCAAGTACTTCCGCCAATCCCAGTATCTCATCAATACCATCAATGAGCGCAGAACCAAGTATAATATCAAATGAGGGAAGACCTTCACAAACTCCATCAACCGACCCTAGTAATCGGCCATCGGAAACCCCAAGTCAACTACCGTCTCAGACTCCATCAACAGACCCTAGGTAAGCAGAAATTATTTCACAACCCACCCTTTGCATTGGGTTCTGATTGTGAAACCAAGTGTTATGAATGTGTACTTACATGGTTGTGGATTGAGTTGAATTGTGCATATGATATGGTTTTGCACTTTTACTAACAAAAACTAACCACCCTCCCTCCCTCTTTTTTTCCGATATGCTTGTGACCTTTGTGTGGAATTAACTTCTGATTCCCCTAGTCAACAACCATCAGAGATTCCTTCGTCATTACCCTCTCCACAACCATCTATGCATCCGTCAGAGACCCCATCATTGGAACCTAGTACACTCCCATCAGATGTGCCTTCACTTGAGCCTAGTGATCAGCCTTCGATATCACCTGCTCCCAAGCCAAGATCGGTTAGTCTGTCATCGATTGCCGCCCGTCGTCGATCGGAACCAGTGTATGAAAGCAATTGCAATGAAAGCATGCAGAATCTAATCAACAACTCTTCTCAAGCTGTAGATGAATTTGAGGTTTCGTTTGTATATGCAGTCGAGTCACGACAACCAAATTATGATTACATGAAAGATTTAGAGGATTGGATTCTATATTATGTGGCTGAGACAACACTAAGTTGTGATGATGATAAGATATCTTCACAGTTCTTATTAAGAAGTGGTGGTGAGTTAGAGAATGATTACAATGATGAGCAACAAAGAAGCCTTGGTGGAGTTATCAAAGTACGCTATCCTCAAGATGGTAGTGAGATTACATCCCAAACAAGTGAATGTGATCCGACATTGTCTGATGCTAAGGGCTGTAAAGTTTGGAGTACACGGCTAGTGATATCTTCAATTGAATTACTTGTATCAGATGTGCATCACGAGATACTACACTTGATATCAAATGCCTTGAATAATGGCACATTCGTAGAGAGTGTCCCAGATTTAATCAAGACTGTATATCTCGGGCCACAGCTTGACTCGTCAGCTGCTGTTACTGTTAATAATGATCATGATGAAGTTATTGTTGATAATACGAAACAAAGACAAAGTATGTGGTCGTTGGTCTTCTTCATTCCAATTGTTGTACTTGGGGTTATCGGTATTGTCTTCTTCCCATATCAAAGATGGTATCAATACAAATCAACTCCAGTTTAAAGTGGCTTAAAAATCCTACTAGATAGCTGGAAAGAAGTTTGAGATAGAAAGTGTAATATACTGTAATTATCCGTCTATGTAGAGAAGACGGTTGCCTCGCCATTTATTCTATATTTATTTCTCTTTAGAGAGCAGAGAGTTGGTAATGCATGGAGATTATTGATTACCTCTCGTATGCAATGATATAGCCGCCAATCGTCGTAGGTATATAAAGCTCTTTAAATCGGTCGTCGGTAGTGCTTTTACGGCGGTGGTATTATATATATTGTTTTAGACAACAAGAGTGTGTGGTATCCTCTACTAAAAAAAAACATCACAAATCTAACACATCATGAGCAAAGAAACAGCTGCTTTGTCAAGTAATACTGTAGATGATATATCACAAGGTATAGGTAGTGTTGATATCTCTGATGGCGGTGGTACATCAGCGGCGGCGGTATGTGATATGACCAGAGAAGGAGATACCATCTCTGAGAAAAAGGGCACATCATGTGAGCAAAAATTAGAACATAAAAACGAATGATATTAAAGTTGATGCCTTAGCTAATGATATGGCTGTATCTACATGTGCTAATTGTGGTAAGGAGGGTGCTAGTAATGTATGCAACAAATGCAAGATGGTGAAGTATTGCAATGCGGTCTGCAAAAAAGTACACAAAAAGAAGCATAAGAAAGATTGTGGGGAATATCTCAAGCGTGCTGTGAAATTATATAAAGAAGAACTCAAACGTGCTGCTGAATTACATGATATAGAATTGTTCAAACAACCTCCGCCAGAGGAAGATTGTCCAATTTGTTTCCAACGTTTGCCTTTTCTGAACACGGGAAAGAGATATAAATCATGCTGTGGGAAAGTTATATGCAATGGATGCATTCATGCACCTGTATATGATGACCAAGGTAAAGCTATGAAGAAAAGCTGTCCTTTTTGTAGAGCACCTCGGCCGGAAACAGATGAGAAATATATGGAACAACTTATGAAACGAGTGGATGCTGGTGATGCTATTAATCAACTTGGTTGTTATTACTCTCAAGGAATGTACGGCTTGCCACATGATCAAACAAAGGCATTAGAACTCTGGAAACAGGCAGCAGAGCTTGGTTGTTTCACGGCATATGCCAGTATTGGTGCTGCATATCATGGCAGAGGTGTGGAAATGGATAAGAAGAAGTATGGCAGGGGTGTAGAAATAGATAAAAAGAAGGCTAAGCATTACTGGGAGTTAGGGGCTATGAGGGGATGTGTCGGTTCAAGGCTCGCTCTTGGTTATATTGAAAAGAACTCGGGTAATATGGGTAGAGCCATGAAACACTTTATGATTGCTGCGGAAAGTGGTCACTATAGCTCTTTAAAGGAGATCAAACAGCTCTACTCAAACAGGCAGGCAACGAAAGACGAGTACACAAAAGCATTACTGGCATATCAAAAGTACTTGGCTGAGGTGAAGAGTATTCAGAGAGATGAAGCCGCTGCAGCACGAGAGGATTACAAATATATTGATTAGATAGTAAATTGGTTAGTAGCTATTTGATTCTCCACATATGTGAGTAGAATATCATAATAAGCACCCAAAACTAACAAGCAGTACCAGAGAGGCCTTATCCTTTACCATTTAGGTTGAGCCTCAAGCCCCTATCAATCTACTGGTTCCTCTTTTACCTGTGCTCTGTCAGTCCAATTTGCCTCTTTGAGGATATCAATTAACATCCAATGATACTTTGGCTCACTAGGGCAGAATGCAGTCTTTGTTCGACAGATCATACACGGTATCCACTTTGAAACCTTACGATCGTTCTTCTCGGCAATTGCTGCTTGTTGCTTTAGAACACATCCGTGACAGAAGAAATGATCACATGTCTTTGATGATGCACTAATAACGGGTAGATGCTTTTTAATGTTGTCATCCCTGTTGTTTAAATCTGTAGAGTACTTTGAGTGGCATATACTACAGGAGGTATGTTCTGGACCTAGTTGTACTGTCAATGCTTTGGGTTGATGTTGATCAGTGCGCTGGCGCTTAGATGGAGGATGAGACATTGTCTCACCGTTAATCTCTTTATCTTTTGATGCAAGCTCATCTTTCAATCTGGCAATATCAATATCTTTGCTTGCAATTTCATCATCTTTCAATGCAAGCTCTGTATTCTTTTTGGCTCTGTATAGCCTCATCTTTTGCTGCAACCTACTCTCTTTCATCTCATACTCTTTCATATTAGATATAATCCGTTTATCTCTTGCTGCAATCTGTTCATCCTTTGCTTCAATCTCGTTCTGTTTCATTTTGATATCGTGAAAGACAACTGTATCGTTCAATACCTTGAGCCTCAATGCTAGTGTTTGTTTTAGCTGGGCAATTTGGCCATCTCTAGAAGCTACCTTATCTTTCAGAGAGGCAATTTCATGTTTTGGATCATGTGCAATATCTTGTGGAAGAGTATCCCATTTACTCTTCGAGATACAATAAGGCTCTTTATCTTTTGCTCCGACAAGTATTGTGGCCACCGGCAATGGAGCAATCTCCTTATCCTTCATATGTATTTCATCATCCTTAATCTTTAGATCAAGTCTCAAGCGGCTAATAGTATCTTCTCCTGATAAAATTGTTCTATCTCTCTCAAACTAGCAACGTCATCGTCTCTTGCCTTAAGCTCATCTTTTAAGCATGCAATATCACCATTTCTCCTGGCAAGTATATCAGACAAACGGTCAATATCATTCTCTAGTCGTTCAATATCATTCTCTTTTGACAAAATTGTTTTACTCTTTGCGGTAATCTCACGTGTCAAACTACAAAGATCATCATCCTTCTTCAAAAGTTTGGCTAACAATGTATCTCGCTTATCTTTTAAGCATGCAATATCACCGTTCTTCTTGGCAAGTACATTTTTGCATTCTGTAATCTTTACATCTTTTGCTGTGATCAGTTCAATCTTTCTCTTTAGATCAATTTCTAAACTGCTGATATGATCATCCCTCTTTGCAACTAGATGATTCCACTCTATGATCTCATCATCTTTCAATCGAAGTTGTTCTTTTAAACTAGTTATATCAGCATCAATCTCTTTAGCCGATTTTACACCTGTACTCTCTTTCACTTTATAGTATTTGATGAGGGACTTAATCTGCCCATCTTTTGCCGCAAGTAGTGTATCCTTTTCTGTAATCTCTTTACGTTTACTTTCTATATTTGCTTGCAATCGAGCAATATAGTTTTCTCTCTCCTTATCTCTTGTGTTGTCAACTTTTTGATACTCTCTATTTTTGTTTCCATCATATCTACTTCTCCGATGATATTGATATGTTTCTCTAATAGTAGCATCGTATGAATAGTCATTATGTTGATATTGACGCCTCCCAAATGCATCAAATTTCTCTCGTGAAGACATGTGATAGTGAAGAGTTAGACGCCAAATCTATGAACTGATATTACCGCTGAATAAATTATTAATGGAGATACATCAGACGTTGTCTCTAGGTGTTAAATATCTCTATACGTACTTTGTCTCAAATAAACATGGAGAAGCTGTATTTCACTTTTCAATAATTGAGAATCTGTTTGATCGCCAAAGACTATATGGCCAGATCGTCGGTAGAGTGTGAGGTATCCTTCTTCTAAAAGCACTCCCTGGGCCAGGGTACAGTTTTCATGGTCCTATCACCTGAGTATATGTATTCTTCTTCATACTATTCTTTATACTCGATCTCATAACTCATAGGCTTCCTCTTTAGTACAACTCTTAGATGGTCATGGTCCCGAAAACAGTAAATGAAACGGTATCCTTGCCCCTTGCTCTCTTTTGCATAAGTAGTAGGCTCTCTCGAATCAGCACCTCTTCATGGTATGCTGATCAGGGAGCAGCAGGGAAATCACAGATACATAGAGGATAAGTGGAGATAGGAGGAGGTGTGGCAGGCAGAGAGAACCTGAGAGAACGCTAATCCAATGCAAATGGGGTTCAACCGGAAATAGGTTTAGGTAAGACCCTGTGCAATTTTCGTGACAGACAATTTTATAAAAAGGGCATCCATTCCTTTCCAAAAAAAGGAGTTTTCTTCATTTACACCTTCTAGGGTGTTACATGAAAACTGAAAACATACATGAAGATAAACATCATGAGCAAAGAAACAGCTGCTCTGTCGAGTGTAGATGATATATCACAAGGTGGTATAGATAGTGTTGATATATCTAATTATGGTGGTATATCAGCGGCGGTGGCGTGTGGTATGAGCCTCAGTAAAAGAGAGGATACCATCTCCGAGGAAAAGTGCACATCATGTGATCAAAAAATAGATAATATCAAAACGAATGATATCGAAGTTGATAATACTTCGAGTAATGCTGCTGATATCGTATCGGAAGACAATAATAGTGGTACTAAAGCTCCTGTTGTATGTGCAAATTGTGGCAAAGAGGGCGCTAGTAATACGTGTAACAAATGTAAGATGGTAAAATATTGCAATGCCGCATGTAAAAAGAAGCATAAAACAAAACATAAAAAGGCATGTGAAAGACGTGTGGCAGAATTGCATGATGAACAACTATTTAAACAGCTTCCTACGATTGATGACGATTGTCCAATTTGCTTCCAGCCTTTGCCATTTCTTGATACTGGGAGGTTATATCAATCATGTTGTGGAAAGATTATATGCAGCGGTTGTATTTATGCACCTGTATATGATGACAAAGGTAACGCTATGGATAATAAGATTTGTCCTTTTTGTAGAGCTACAACGCCCGACACAAATGAAGAAATAATAAAAAGGTTACAAAAGCGTGTGGAATTGAACGATGCCCAAGCGATCACACTTGTTGGAAGTTATTATTCTGAAGGGATGTTTGGTTTGCCACAAGATTATGACAGGGCAATGAAACTCTTGAAACAGGCAGCAGAGCTTGATAATGCCGCGGCATATGTCAGTATTGGTAACGCATATTACCTTGGTCGAGGGGTTGAAGTGGATACGAAGAAGGCGTTACATTACTGGGAGGTTGCTGCTATGAGAGGAAATGCAGCCGTAAGGCATAGTCTGGCTGTTAACGAGGAGAACTCAGGCAATACGGAAAGGGCTATCAAACACTATATGATTGCAGCAAGTGGCGGAATAAATATTTCTTTGAAGCGAATCAAAGTATTATATTCAAATGGACATGCAACAAAAGATGAGTATTCAAAAGCATTGCAAGCTTATCAAAAGTATTTGATTGAGGTGAAGAGTAGCCAGAGGGATGAAGCTGCTGCGGCAAGAGAAGACTACAAATATATTGATTAGATAATTAGTAGTTGTTAGTAGATACCCAATTCCAGTTCAGAAATCGATCCTCATATTAGACTCTTCATATTGTATTCGCATCTACCTCTAAGGAGCTCACCCCCAATTCCCCATTCACATCTACTCACCTGTAAATACCATAATAAGGCACCAGAGGCCAGAGACATCTGAAGTGTCGTCAGTTTGATTTCATACACAGAGAATTTTTGCCGAAGGATACCACTTGCGGTCTGTGGGCTCGCTTCTCTTGGTGGTGGCGGCGGCCGGCGGCGGCTCCTACTAATATTAGTAACAATACAACAATGAAGGTCTCATTAGCGTCAGTACTAGCGTCCTTTTTTGTCGTCTCAAGTGGTAGTTGCAATGGAGGAATCACTCTAGCATCAGCATTCACCACTCCATCAACTTTAACTTCCACATCATCAACACATCATGTCAATAACAAACAAAGAAGACAGTTTACTAATTTATACATGTCAAGTACTCCACCAAAGAAGAAGAAGAAGGTATTAACAGCAGCAGACGTTATATCCAAATCCAAATCTACCAATCAATCATCAGACGATCCAGCAGCACCCAATAAAGGTACCGAACAACCTAAAATTTTCTTACCACAAATATACACTACATTTCAATCAACACTCCTTCTATTAGAAAAACGTATCTCAAATGGTAGTAATAGTTTAAGTAAAGAAGAGGTACATCAATTTGAAAATGAAATAAATGATTTGATTGAGGAAATGAATGATTATAATTTAGATCCAAAGGGTGAAGGTGAGAAGATTAAGAGTTATTATGATAGTTTGGAGAATGATGGTGGGGATGATGAGAGTGTGGTGGATGTTGCATCCAAGAAGATTGATGGTAAGTAAGATATTTGTTATATTAAATGTGCATGTTGTGTTGACTGTTTGTGTGGTGTTGGTGCGTGTAGGTTTTGCAATCTTTCCTCCTCATATTGATGTGTGTCTTATAATTATTTAGAACCAGCACTCCCTCCTCCTCCTGTAACAAAGTCAGTTGACACTTCGACACCACCAACTCAACAAACAAAGTCTGTATCACACATCCCTATAACTCCTGATGCTACTACTCCTACATCTCCTGCCGTATCTACTTCACTGTCATCAACTACCTCTCAAACAAAACAAGAAGCAGCAATACCAAAAGAACAAGAGGATATAGATGCCGAGACAATATCCAAGGGATATGGATTAGCATCCGGTACACGAAATACATATGCCATACCAGGCATGGAGGAAATGAGTGCTGAGGAGTATAGAGATGAATTACAACGGAGTATTAGTGCTAGGCAGGTATGTTTCTTTTGTTTGTGTGTTTGTTAGTGATTGTTTTTGGGTAGTTGAGAGGGAAGTGTTGTATGTGAAATTGTTTTTGTATGTGGGTGACTGAGGTATTGCTTGTGGAATGGGGAATTGTTTATTGACATCTCATCACTCATAAACTCTCGAACTCTTTCCAAACTCCTGGGGTTTAACAGGCAAAGAGGAGGAAGGAGGCACTGGCGAGTAATACAATTGGTAACCGTTCTTCATCGGGATATTTAGATGCCTTGGGTGGAAGTGGGGGTAGTATTGATCCGTTAGGTCGACAAGGAGGAGGTAATGCGGGAGGTAGTGGAGGTAGTAGTACGGCAAATGCAGGAAAGGCAAGCCGTCCTGCAAGGTGGCAACCGGGTGGGAAAAAAGGTGAGATGATTGATAGTGTTATTGTTGATGATAGTGTTGTTGCTAGTAGTGCTAGTGCCAGTGGTAGTGTTGTTAGTGCCGATGAGATTGAGAAGAATGAGGGTTTTGAGAGTATTGCTAGTGACGGACAGAGCAGTGGTGGTATGGGCTCTTCTCTTAATTTGAAAAAGGAAGCCAAGGAACGATGGGAGAAGCAATTGGCTGAGGATCAGGCAATGTTGGCTGCACGAGAGAGGGATAAATGGATTGGCAGTGGTGATACGGCGCCGCCAGTGGAAATCTCGCCTCAAACGATACCACCAGTAGCCGAGGAGGAGGAGAAGGAGGTCGTATCTTCTCCATCCTTGGCAGATTTGACACAGCATATTCAACCAACCACCATTGTCACCTCAAAAGAAAAAGACACTGTCAAGTTATCATCCTTGGCTGAACTAGTGCCGAAGAAGGCTGCCGGTCGTTTCAAAGCGGGCAGCCCTGATAAAGTCCAGGCTCCTATTCAATATCCTCCGATAAAAGCACGTGTAGTCGAAGAAGAAAAGGCACCACCTCAAGTAACACCAGCTTCCGACATTTCTTCATTTAATGAAGAAGATTGGTTTGGTCATGCACAGAAACGGCAGCGTCCAGTACCCTCGAGTGGAACAGAGCGTAAGCCAAGTTTCTTCCAAGTACATCAGAGTGGCAGCGGTGGCAGTAGAACGTCAACTACATTACAGGCTACGGAAGCATCACAAAATGTTTCCACTGAAAGTACCACAAGTTTTGCTCATGGTGATGAGGCCAATAGTCAACGTGATCGTCCAGAGAAGGGTGGTGGAAATCCCCCAGGTTTCTTTAATGTTCATACTGCAAGTGATCAATCGATATCCTCCCGTACTACACCTGCACCATCATTATACACAAAATCCTTGGTCGATTCGGAAACGAGGATACGACCAACTCCTTCGTCTGATACGCCCGAGTATTTTAATATCGGTGATCATCGATCAGCTGGTGATACTGTAGATCCACTGAGATCTCGACAATCATCGTCATCTCAACCGGCCTCGTTAGTTCAAACTGAGGGTCGTGCACGGCCGATTCCATCAACGGCACTGCCTGATTATGCCAAGCACACCAACCATCGTTCAGCTGGGGATTCAAGAACAACTCCAAGGAAGAAGTCATTAGCTTCTGTCTCATTAGTTGGAACTGAGGGGAGAAGTAGACCCGTCCCCACAACAACTTTGCCGGAATATGCCAAGCAGATTAATCACAGATCTGCTGGAGATATCAGAACAACTCCAAGGAAGAAGTCTATTGCCAGTGTCTCGTTGGTTCAAACCGAAGGCCGTTCAAGACCAATCCCATCGTCAAAACAGTTGTTCCAAGTTGTGGATCGACGAAGTGTTGGGGATGATCACGCTCTCACTAAGAATACCAAGAAACGCACTGCCCCTTCTTCATTGATTGGTCTTGAACAACGGACTCGTCCTGCTGCCACAACAGATCATCTCAAAAGGATTCA
>Ga0075439_12860_pt1 | contig 14482 bp, 9 predicted proteins | sample MintriSingleCell_FD_74264 | JGI IMG/M metagenome (GOLD analysis project Ga0075439, IMG submission 74264) | Marine eukaryotic communities from Monterey Bay, USA to study complex ecological interactions - Minidiscus trioculatus JGI Plate_4_G5... | ecosystem: Environmental > Aquatic > Marine >... | reverse complement strand
AACACGCTTCCAGAGGTGGATAACCAAGTCGTAGCCTGAAATCTAAACTAACTAAACTAAACTAGCTTTGGATGGAGATGCTAATGATCTCGTATCGGAAGACTTTGATAAGACGCTGACATGTATGGCGTGTGGTGGGTCATCGGTAATTATGTTGTATGAGAATGGTGGCTGGGCATCTTCTTCTGGACTGCCTTTAAATCTGTATAATAAGTTGAACGGGAGGTGGCGCTCGTTGCCTTCACCTGTTTATGTATCGCTTGGCTCACAAGACAGATACTATATACAATTTGCAGATGGGAAAAGTGAATGGGTTGGTTGTGATGGAATGACGAAGCAACTACAGTCGTCTAAGTCAAGAAAAGTAAAATCGGTTGCTTTTGGAGAATATATGGATTCATATTTCATTGTGTATACTGATGGGTATGGGTTTTGGGGTAACATTCCATTGGCTTTGTCGAATTTGATGGACAGGAGACAACGGAAATCGGATTTGGAATATGTGTCACTTGGACCGGAAGGCGAGTATTTCATTTCTGCCAAGAATGGTCGCGCTTGGTGGGGTGGAATGAGATCAGAGGACATGACACAGATCGGAAAACAGGCTGACAATATCACATTCATGGACTTTGGAGGTAATGGAGCATGGCTTGCAAGGTACAAGTAAATACCAAATAAGAAAACCAAATTGATGTTACCATTTATCAACTCGACCAAATCATCCCAATAGTAATCCTTTTTTGACAATGCTCGGAACTGGATTCCTATCGTCGTTTGTTGCCCTCGTGGCACGTTTCAGCAGCTTAAACAATCCAGTGCCAATAGGGACAGGAACACCCATGATGATACATTCCGAAACACCATCAATTGCATCCGCTCTACCATGAACAGCGGCATCAAACAAATGGTCTGTAGTCTTTTCAAATGAAGCAAGCATTAGCACACTCTCTCGCATCTTGGCAACACCAAATCGAGTAATACCGAGTACCTCTCCCTTGAATGTCATCACATCTGATAAGAGTAGTAAGTGACGACTGTCAATACCAATACCATATGCATTCATGATGTATGAAATTTCAGAAGAGATGGAGGTTCGAGCTGCCTCAACACCGAGCGTTTGCTCTACTTCAATAATGTGGTTCGTTGTGGTATGTCTTCCATCAATACCAGGACTTCCCATCACTTCGGAGAGTCCATATCCTTCCACCAGTAGATGATATTGTGTCCCACCATCTTTGTTTTCTTCATTGATGACAGCTCGATTGACGGTAGATATTCCTTGAACAATCACTTTTGGCAACGCCACCTTGAGAGCTTGCATTGTAAAATATGTCAGTGATTCTCCTTTACTATTACTAGGCACATATACACGCAGCTTTGATTTGGATCCCCTCTTGATTAAAACATGCATTTCAGACAAACTTCGAAGTACAGGAGGTCGAGTTACGCCCCTTACCCCCTTGAGTATACTTCGTCTTACAGATACTGCATCAATATTTAATCGGAGTTGATCAATGGCATCCATATCTAATTGAATAGATAGATAACAATCATCTCCAGAGTAAACTTCCTTGATGTACGTCGAAACTTCACCAAGCGTCGTCTTCTCAATCCCAGCCTTGACAATTCGTGCTCCGACCTTGTTATCGTCCTGAACAAGCTTGGCTGTAATAATTGGAGTAGATATATTCTTGGATGCATTGATGATTTCTTTAAGACGAGGGACACCAAGAGTCACATTCATTGACGAAACTCCTGCAAAATGGAAAGTTTTCAATGTCATTTGAGTTCCAGGCTCACTAATACTTTGTGCACCAATCGCACCGACGGCTTCTCCCGGTTCTACTATTGCCTTGTTATACTTTGTGATTGCCAATTTAAGAAACTCATCGACTTGAGTTTCTGTAAATCGACAACTATTCCATATCCGCTGCTCAATCAGTTCCTCCTCATCACACGTTTCAATAGTGTTAATTTGCTTATCCACAATATCCTTGAAGAAACTTTCAATCTCATTCAAGAATATCTTACCTCTGGGTAAGATGCGTTGAAAACGATCTTCACTCAACGAAGTATGGATTTTCTTAAGGAGATCGTCCTTCAACAGACTTGGCTCGCCAGCGCAAGGGAATACCTGTGAGATGTGTAGTCTCAGACGATCAAATTGTACAGGACGATCATTATTCTCCATCTTCTCTGGATCTAGTGAGTCATCTCCGTATGTGAATTGCACGATAGTATTCTCTGAATTTCGTACAGAGTTGTCATACCGCATTGACAAGTCTTCCAGTGCCTATAGTTTGGATGGAGACAGTTGAGAGTTGGAAAGAAGAGTCAGATACCAGACAGTTGATCCTGATGCTACTACTTTGTACATACAAACAACCAACTTACCTTCATTAGCCTACGAGCCATATAACCAGTCTCTGCAGTCTTTACAGCGGTATCGACCAGCCCTTCACGACCTCCCATTGTGTGAAAGAAGAACTCAGTTGCAGTTAAGCCAGAAAAGAATGAATTGGCAACAAACCCCTTGGCATCTGGAAGATGTGCGTTTAGCGGTTTATGAAGACAAAAGAGAAGAGATTGCAACGTATGTTAGTACATATGATATGCAAGGGCAATCAAATGAAGACAAGTTAAGTCCAAATGAGATATCCAAATCACCTAGACTTCACATTGAACACACATATGCACATGATAAAACAACACAAACGCGGACTTTCCAGGTGTTAAACTATGGTATTCAAAATGAGGCAAGGTTCGATTCACGAATCCATCTTGAATACGCATCCCTCCGACTGCTTGTTGTCCTACACAAGCCATCATTTGAGATATGTTCAACGGACTACCTTTTGCTCCACATTCAGCCATGATACGAGGAGTATTTGACCAGGGAAGTGCTCTCATAGCTTCTTGACCAGCAGACTCACGGAGCTTGCCCAATATACCATTAAGAATCTCTTCTAATGACTGAAGTAAATTACAGCCAGGGCGTAGCTCAAGCGTACCCTCCTCGTATTTCTTGATGGCATCTTCGGCTTTCTTATACCCAGCGTTGAGAATATCATACTTCATCTTCTTGAGCTCGGCCGATGGAGACACATCAGATATGCCGATTGAGAATCCTTTGTGCATGCCAAAGAAGCGTGAACATAATCGAGAGAATCGATCCATAAAGTTGGCTGCATGCTCTGACCCAAAGTCTCTGAGCAAGACATATAGTAAACCGGTCTTACTGCCATCTCCAATAGTCTTCTTTGCAATATTGCCACTGATTAGTTCACTATTCCTAAATGCGACCCATCCGTCGTTTGGACAAAAGTGTTTCATCTTCTTGGTTGAATCATAATTCTTCTCCTTCATTTCAAAGTTTACAAATGTTGTAGTTTGACGATTGGGTTTAACAATACATGTAAAGACTTGCTTCCCCGTCCACAGAGCTACCGGCTTAATTATTGCAGGAGTTGGGACGTCAACATGCTCGTCTGCCAAACCAAAGTAGGCTGCAAATGAACAGAACATTTCTTTTGTAAAGAATTGATCTCTCTGTGTAATAAGGTATGACGCTGACAAGAAATCTTGACTTGCAGCTACGAGTGGTTCCCCATTCCTTGGTGTAGCCAAGTTATGATGTACTCCCATTAACATATTTGCCTCGGCTCGAGCCTCCTCAGTTTGGGGCAAGTGCATATTCATCTCATCACCATCAAAGTCTGCATTGTATGGAGCACAAACACAAGTGTTGAAACGGAATGTTCTCCACTGTAACACCTTAACTTGGTGACTCATAATTGACAGCTTGTGCAGTGATGGTTGCCTATTGAACAGAACCACATCACCGTCCTCCATGTGACGCTCGACAATATCCCCAATACGAAGACCTTTGGCGGCACGTTTACGATCTGCAAAAGCTAGTGACTTTACAAAGGAATTCTCTCCTGCTGGACGAATAAGATTAGCACCAGGATGGACATCAGGCCCATTAAGAACTCGAGCTTTCAGCTTGTCAATATTGTACCTCGAGACTTGTTCAGGATAGGTCATAATCTTTGCAACATGAACAGGAACACCCACTTGATCTACTCTCAAGTTTGGATCAGGACTAATTACTGTACGAGCTGAGAAGTCAACTCTCTTTCCACTTAAGTTTCCTCGGAACCGTCCCTGTTTCCCCTTTAATCGTTGACATAATCCTCTTATTGGTTTGTGACCAATCTCCTTCTTCAAGCCTGGCATATCACCATTAATATATTGTGAAACCTGACTTTGCAATACGTCCCATCCCTCCATAATTGTCTTTGTTTGTGGATTACGACTCATATTAACCTCCAGAGCTAAATTCACATTAATAATCTCCAATAACTTGACAGTTAAATCATCTTCATTACTCCCCCCACCTACATCCATTGCCACACTTGGTCGGATGGGTACGGGTGGTACTAATATATTCTCCAACACCAAGTTCTCAGGCCGACCAATCAATGGACTTACCCATAATACCTCACAATCTTCATCGGTAATGCCCTTGAATAATTCCAATACACGTGTGGGAAGTAAGTCCTCCACAGCCACTCGTAATGCATGTGATATCTCAGGATTAAGTGACATTGCACCCTGCAATGAGTCTACCAATGCTTCAACCTCACCTTCCATATGTCGCCCTTTATACTTTTCATGTATAATCTTTAATGTAGGCGCGCCGTGTACCTTCTTCACGGTACCATTGGGCGTATGACAATATGGACAAATGTGATTCTTCTTACATTTGTCAATGACCTTCTTGAATATGCTTGATTTACCCAATACATCAGTTCGTGGATTTCTCATCTTTTTCAATATCGCCTTACGTTCACTATCAGATAATAATACACGTGAACAATTTTTACATATACATTGTAATAAGTTCAATGTATGTTTCAAGTAGCCGATATGAAAACAAGGCAGAGCTAACTTTATATATCCAAAGTGCCCAGCACAATCTGCCAACTTTAATTTGCAAGTTTTACATGTATTAACTTTGTCTGAAACACCGAGACGTGTATCAAGTACACCATTTGGTGCCGGTGATCGCTGTGGCATGGTAAATAAGTCTCGTGATGTTACTTGAAATTCAGCAATTCTTTGCATGTCTGGAAGATGCGCGTTTCACAGTTCATGACAACGAAAGAGAGATGATAGTACTTCTATTAGAACATGCGATTTACAAAAGCAATCAAATAAAGGCAAATAGAGTTTAAACAAGTGACTCTAGATTACCAACACATCACTTTGACCCAACGATACTTTCCTGACGACGAGAGGAGCCCGAATTGCAAATGACTAATCTGTTTTGGCGTGGTACTACACTCCTCCGGTAAAAGTGTTTGTCGTGTAGAATGGGATAGTGGTAGGTTTGGAGTGATAACATCTTGATGTCTATTACCTTGATAGGGAGCCATCTTTGATGTGTGGTTGTGAGTGAATTTGTAGTGCTTCTATCTCTGCGTCTTGTTCTACACCTTAAAGCCAATCAACAACATCGACAGACGAATGATTAACAGCGGCTGCTTCTGATTATTCATAAAGTATACTATGAAGCGGCGGTGGTGCCGACAATACCTAGGAGACAAAGTTGGCAAAAGAAGAGAGATTTGAGGAGCGGTATCCTTTATGAGAGTAGAAATATCTTTTTGTTGAGTTTGAAGTAAAGAGAGTGAAAGTAGTATCAATATCATTGCTAATATGGCTCCATATCATCCTCTTATTCTTCTATTGTGTTATACTATATGCCATTCTTCGGCGTGGTTATTAACTTCTCCGGCGGCGGCGAACGAGTGCACATCATTTTCAAGAGGCGGGGGTATCCGAAAAAATAAAGAAGATGATGTAGTAGAATTAGAAGATGATAGTGGTGATACAGAAGAAGATACTCCATTTGATTTAGAAGCAACTAACAAAAAGTTATTAATAGAGGAAATTCAGGATATCAAAGAATCGCAAAATCTTATACAGAAACAGAAAAGAAGAAGAGAACTCGACAAATATTTATTGGATAAGGGTATTACTAGATTTATTGAGTTCTTCGAGAATCTATTTAGTTGGAAAGTTATTGATGTGTAGTATTACAGGTATATTAGATGGAAAGTTGTTGTGTGGATGGGATATATTACATTACTATATGGTATGATTTGGGGGAGATTGAATGTTGTAGTGGAACAGATACTTACTCGAGGTACTTAACATACACTGGTTAATTTATTTACAAATACAATCCTAATCGACAAGATATGATATTAAGCCATATCTTGTGAATCATTACTGAGAGGAATCGTCTTTCCTGACTCAGCTAGCTGCTTTGCTTGTTTCTGTAGTAGTATTAAAAGTAACAGAACATAATATTGTTAGTATTGTAAACATATGCATATAGAACACGAGCATAAGTTATGCTACTCACCTTTCCCCAGCTTGAAAATATACTCAAGAGAATAATGGAAGCAGTGAAAAGGAACACCGATACCCACCCGAGTGGTAGGAACAAGTTAGCAACATTACCATCAAGATTTTCATCTATAGAGTCCGTCAATGAATGGGGAGCAAAGCATAAGTCAGTAAAGAACTGTACCATATAACAGCTCGTTGTTATGGAAACAAGTGAGCACGTCAAGATGAACCTGGGCAACAGCGGCACAACATTCCATCTCGTGACAGATTCATAACACCTGTTTAGATGTTCATCTCTATCATCGGCCTCTTTTACTTCCTTATCATCTTCAATAGCTTCGACCTCATCGGCACGTTGATCAGCAGCTTGTTCAAGGTAGTAAGCTGCAACTAACATACTTCCAAACTGAACCATTGCTGTTGCCGATGCTGAGATGGTTGATGCTGTGCCAGCCCAGGGAAAATATGGGTTACCAGTATCAGTTTCAATAGACGTCATGTAAAGTAGGGCTCCAGTCAGGCAAGTTGGAAAGATGAGGAAAACAATGGGAAGTGTTCCCAATAATATCTGGAAGAGGCCAAGTTTCATGATTCCACAGAGTACAGAAGTTGGCCAATCAGGTCCTCCGATCAAAATGGCAACCTTTGAAACAGACAATCCATTCTTTCCAAGCACAAGGCGCATTGACTTCATCAACTTCGAGTTGACTCCAACAAACTGTCTCACACTAGTGTAATGAGAGAGGTTTTCGCCAATCATCTTTTGTTGTAAAGCACTCGAGAAGAGTTTCAATACAATACCAACGAATGTTGCATATGCAATCGAACCACCCCATCCTAGAATCTCATACCCTTGTGCAGACAAGACTATACCAAGTGTCAGATAGACTGGTACGCCAGGGACTGGAGGCAGAAGAAACATTAATACACCGACGGCACACATTATACCAGTAACTGCAACAAGCCCGGAATTGGCAGTCTTTTCAATCATCCAAGAAAGGAAGACTACAGTCAGATTTGCCACTAGAACTTGCATGACCATAAATACTACTCCCCAGTATACTGCAAATGTAAATACCTTAGCTCGATCCCAAGCTCTCATTTGAGTTAGTTGTTGCTTTGCCTTTACGGTAACGATGCCAGTGGTATTGGTCTCCGCATCATGTGACGGCTGGGAACAAGGATTGATGCCTATCCGACGAACAAGTTGATTTATTGCCGACAGAAACAGATAGGCAATGAATATAGGAGAGCATGTGACCACGAAGAGACCCCTCACAATGTCAATATTATCACCATACTTTTCATGAAGCCTCGCCCATGCTGCCTTTTGATTATGTCTTTGTTCTTCCTTACTGAAGCTAGCGGAAACAAAAATGAATGCGCCAAGAAGTGAAGCCAATGTCAGCGTCACTAGTGAAGATGAAACCCCAGCAGCTGTTCCTGATAGTGATGCCGAAGCCCATAGTATAAACAGCACGAAGAACCACAGCTTGCCAAAGTTGAAAATATCATCTTCATTTGTTTCGCCATTTGATCGTAAGAAAGTGCAAAAGAAGGACAAGAAGATCATACTCAAACACATTAGGATCGGTCCAGCCCACAATATGAATCCATTGGCGCAATCGTTGTATACATTAGTGCATGATTGCTCACATCCGTCTGGGAAGATTAACTGTTGATGATCATTAGTATCATCGACATAGAAACAAGTGGTATATCCTCCAGATCCATCTTCAACAGCGCTGTTTGGATAATTGTCAAAATTTGGTTCACATCCACTTCTTTGTGCTGCCTCAATCTTTGTTACAGCATTCCACTCATTATCATAATCAGCTGCAATCCATCCAATAAAGGCACCAATTGTACATACCGCAACCAATAACAGAGGGCCTGACAGCCAGCTCAAAAAGGTACGAGCATCCCTTGATCTATAGAATATACTTTTGACGCCTAGCATCCACAATGGATTGAACAACGCAAAAAGAGAGATTAATCCAAAAGGATGCTCATTTGATACCAACATGACAAGAATCACAAAGGTTGCAAACATTGCCAATATACATATAAATCGAAACATCTTTCCAAATGCACTATTCCACTCTCCAATATCAAGTATATAAAAGAAGAAAGCCGAAATGATGAGTGTTCCAGCGAATATGTACGAACTATCACCAAATTTATATGATAGTTGATAATAAAACAACTCTCCATACCCCATTTCTGTGAAAAGGAGAATATAGATTGCAGCCGGTATTGCGCACCAAATAGCAAGACATAGAAATGTCTTCACTGGTAATGGTTCAACTTTTGGTAATACACTACTAACCATTTTACGGATTGTTGAATGAGTTGAGCTGAATGTACTTTCACCAGATACTGTTTCCTCATCTTTTGATACTTTAACTTTGGGCGGTGGAGTCTGCATGCTTGTATACACATCGTCATCTTCTACATCATCATCCTTTGCACTACTAGCAGTACCTGATCGTTTTCTAACAATACCACTACTCTGTTCTACAACATTATTGGTGGTTGGTTGGGGTGGTTCAAGTTTATCGGACGATTTATCTTTACTCAAAAATTTCATGATGTATGAAATTATTGTATTGCCCGATGTATCCTACTTCTTACTTCTTCACTAATAATAGTATTACCAAATTAGATATATATATCCCCCAACTGACTAAGCACCTATTAATGACTGTTATTCACAACCAAAAACCCCAACAACACAAAAGTTCATTTGGAATTTGGATTTTACGAAAGGTTAGGATACCTTTAGGTATCCTTCAAATAACTACATACAGTTAGGATATCTAAAAGCAGTTGGCCTTTGTCAAGTTGTTATTGTAACTTTGTACAGTTTGGATATATTGTACACATTTCATTTCATTACAATACATGTTATATATGAAGTCTTTGAATGAATCATCAAGTATATGAATCTATGAAAATCGATCTTGCTCGGAAGTAGAACTTTCTCGTTGTTCGGGTATAATAGTTGAAATGCTAATCCCATTTGCAATACTTGAAGCTTTTCTCTTCCCCCAACTTTCAAAGATATAAATGAGTATGATTGAAAAACAGAATAAACCGACGGAAACCCAGCCAAGTGGTAGGAAAAGGTTGGCAATGTTACCCCCAAGATTCTCATCAATTGAGTCCGTCAATGAATGTGGAGTGAAACATAAACTTGAGAATAGCTGCACCATATAGCTTGCAGTTACAATACATACAAGTGATGTTTGAATCAAGAGCTTTGGAACAAATGGGAGAGAAGTCCATTGTGTAACATCACGGTAACACCTTTTCAAATGTGCAGCTTTATCGTCCGCGTCCTTCACTTCTTGATCATCTTCAATGGCCTCAACATCAGCTGCTTGTTTATCTGCCGTTTGTTCAAGATAATACACTGCAACTATCATAGCCCCGAACTGTACAATTGCGGTGGCTGACGCAGTAATAGTCGACACAGTACCGGCCCAGGGAAAATATGGGTTTCCAGTGTCAGTTTCAAGCGACGCCATGTAAAGTAGAGCTCCGGTCAAGCAAGTTGGTGCAATTAGGACGACGACAGGAACAGTTCCAAGTAGGATTTGAAAGAAGCCAAGTCTCATTATACCACAGAGCACGGAGGTCGGCCAATCCGGTCCTCCTATTAATATTGCAACCTTTGAAATAGAGAGTCCATTCTTTCCAAGCACTAATCTCATACTCTTCATCAGTTTGCTATTGATTCCGACAAACTGCCTTACTTTGACATAATGAGACAAATTCTGGCCTATCATCTTTTGTTGTAAAGCACTGGAAAATAGCTTCAATAAAAGACCCACGGCAATTGAATATAAAATTGAGCCAATCCAACCTAAAAGATAAGGTTGCAGTGTGAGAATGTTGAGTACAAGAAGATATACTTAGTCAAAGAAGAGGAAGGGACTTACCAAGTGATGTATGTCCTTGGGCAGGGAGAACAATGCCTAGAGTCAAGTAGACGGGTACTCCTGGAACAGGAGGTAGAAGAAACATCATTGCGCCCACTATACACATGATACCAGTGACAGCTCCTAATCCTAAATTGGCCGTCTTTTCAATCATCCAGGAGAGGAAGACTACAGTTAAGTTGGCTACAAACACTTGCAATATCATGAACGCTACTCCCCAATACACCGCATATGTGAATACTTTTGCTCGATCCCATGCTTTCATGATATTGACTTGCCTTCTAGTTCGTGTAGTGAAGATACCACTTCCTTCCCCAGCTGGTTGAGAGAAGGGTAAACCACATCGTCGTATGCATTGATTGGTAATTGAAAATCCAAAATATACAAGGATGATTGGAGCGCAAGTAACGACAAATAGGCCTCTTGCAATATCCAGCTTCTCGCCGTACTTGTTCCTCAACCGCTCAAACACTGACTGTGCGTTTTGGGATCTCTCCTCTTTGCTAAAACTAACTGCTAGAAACATTGCTGATGCGACAAATGAGGCCAAGGTCAAGGCCGCTAACGCAGCAGTAACTCCTGAGGCTGTCCCGGCGAGTGATGTCGTCACCCACATTGCAAATAGGATGAATAACCACATTACACCAAAGTTTAGCACATCCCTTTCCCGTGCTCCCTCTACAAGTATGGATTGTTGATGTTGATGACGAGGATTAGTAGATGTTGAAATCGTATCATCATCAACAGATCCATAGATGGATTTAAAGCCATGACGGTTTAACGTTGCATAATACGACTTACCAGTTCGGAGGAATGTACAAAAGAAAGACAGGAAGAACGTGCACATGCCAATCAGTATTGGGCCCACCCAAAGAATGAATCCGTTTGGACAATCGGCATAGACAATTGTACATGATTGATCACATCCCTCAGGAAATACTAGCTCTTCCTTGCCATAATCATTCGTTTCTACATGAAAGCATGTATCTTCTGATCCTTCCTCCTTCCTACAGTCTTGATAACCTTCATAGTTGGGTACACACCCCACTCGTTCCGCTGTGGCAACCTGAGAAATAATATTCCACTCGTTTTCAGGATTTGCGAATACCCAAGCAGTCCAGGCCGCACCTATCAAGATGCTAATGAAGAACAACGGCCCACTCAACCATGAAACAAACACTCGAGTATCCTTCTCAACATAGCACATTAGTTTCAATGCAAGTATCCAAAGTGGTTGGAAGATTGCAAATAGGCATGTCATACCGTATGGAAATCTATCTGCAATTAGTAATACCAGCATGACTAATCCACAAACAATGAGAACTATACTTATATCCAAGAACATACTCCCACATCGGCTTGTCCATTCATCTGCATCAATCATGTAGAGTGTAAAGATAAATACTGTCAGTATCACGGCTACTGTAGAGGAGTAATGTCCAAGTTCAATTGATATTGTGTAATATAGCTCTTCTCCAAAACCCATTTGAGTAAAGAATAATATGAAACAAGCAGGTCTATAATATAAATATAGTAGTATGTATGGATGTCAGTTCAGTAATGCAAAACAATACTCAATCACAAAAACACAAACTCACGGTATACTGCACCATAATGCAAATACTGCAAAAGTAGACCATGGCAATGGTTCAACTTTTGGAAATATACATAATACGGCATTACATAGTTGAGCAAGACAATTCTCTGAGGATATGTCTGCTGGATCCCTACTACCATTTTCTTTATAAGTATCATCATCATTCTCTACAGTACGGAGTGTTTCCCCAATCTCAGATGATATCCTTCCTCCAGAAATACTACGAATCCTCCTTCTTCTCTCAGAACTATTACTACGGTTTGATCCACCAGATTCTGATCTTCTTATTGAGTTTTGCAATAAAACATCCTTTTGCAATTCAATTCGTTCAGTATTATTCATCAATAATTGTCCAGGACTATTCTTCTTCTCCGTTGATGATATTTGACTATTAGAACTTGTTCTTCTATGTTGTGGACTGCTACTAGCATTAGAATTATTATGTATTGATCGCTGGGAGGTATTGAATTCTGTCTTACTCGCAGAATTTATGGAATTACTTCTACTCCGTCTTCCGCCGCTAGAGGTAGTAGAATTCGCCCGTGGCCGTATACGCTGCGGTGAACTAGGTGAAGATTTAGATGGAGATCGTTTAGGTGATGGTGGTGGATGCCTTTGACTAAATGGTGGTGAGAGGGTAATACTCTTCAAGTCAACATCATTCAATAGTTTTTTATTTTGAGAATTGGGACTTTGATGTGGGGATTGTCGAGTTGGAGTTCTTGGACTCCGCGGCGGATTAGAAGATCTATACCCAGACGATTTAGGACTATTTGGTGCTGCTGGTATTGTCATTGTCTAATTGTACGAGGCATAGCTCAAGGTCAGAGGTCCTATTGAATGTCGCCATTTTCTTAGTAGATTTTGCAAATATGGTACTCAATGTTCAAATGTACTATAAGAGCGATTACGACCGTATCCATCCGACCTCAATGCAATGATCACTATGTGAAGTACTACACCCCGATACACCGCTGTAACAACTACTATACGATACATATATACCACAGATACATAATCAGTGGCAAGCTATAAAAGTTGTGCATACGTATACCTGTTTTATAGATTCAACACATCACGTGCTTACATACTAACTGCTATGACCCCAGAGTATGTCATAACCTCACCGTCGAGGCATCACATTGATCACCGTCATGGACATCCTCAATATTCATCCAGACAAGTACATTTCAATAATAATAACAAACACAGTATAAACCCAGAAGAAGCATCACATTCAAATAACAACAACAACAATTTGGAGGTATCATGTGATAATCCAACACAATTATTCCTCTTGATGAATCAACAATTATGGGATAGTGCAATAATACAATTGCAAAACAACCCCACCGAGGCACGAACATGGATTACATCTCGAACTACTGACGGTGAATGTAAATGGAGTCATTTGCCATTACATTTAGCTTGTCTACATGGACCTACACCGGCACCTTTGCAATTCATCGAGGCATTGATCAATACCTATCCACATGGAGTACAGTGCCGTAATCATGAAGACAATTTACCTATTCATTTGGCATGTGATTGTATCAACTTTAATCCACAATTTGGATTGCAAGTTGAGGGGATATTAGGAATGCTAATACAGAAATACCCAGAATGTTTAAACATCAAAGACGGTATGGGACGAAGGCCGATTGATATACTGGAAGAGAGGGGTATCTGTGATAAGGATAAAATGAAACAATCTGTTGGACGGGGTCTAAGTATAATCAAGTATATGAAGACAATGGGAAAACGAAGTCGTAAGAAGAATTTAGAGGGATCACCTCGAAGCTTGGAGAAGAGAGATGATGAAGTAAAGCCAAGGCGAGGTTCACCTAGAAACAACTTACCAGATCATCCGGTTGATGTCATGACAGCAAAGGAGCGCGAGAATATGGAAAGAATGTACCCCCAAACAATGGCTGCGCAAAGAAGATTCAACAACAACAAGCAACAGGCACCATTGCCTTACTTGCCAAGGGATGGTGCATCTGCTGCCGCGTATCAGTCTACCTCTCCTCATGTTGATCGAGAATTAGTAATCAAAGCTCATCCTCTCCAGGCTGCAATGAGCCCGTTGTCCAACCACCACATACCCTCTACATCTGTTCCTAGTCCATACAGTAACAATCCTGTGTCTATGTGTACCTCGCCATCCGCAAGGCTTAATATGGACCCATTTCATTATCTAGAAGCTGAGCTAAGTTCTTTACGAGGTGATCACCAAACAATGGAGCACATGCTTAATGTCAAAACACAATCAGAAGTAGATCTTCAAGATCGTCTCAGGAAGTTGATGGACGAGAATAAACAAATGAAACTCGACTATGATTATCTATCAAACAAGCACACTGAAACTCAAACAAAACTGAATGAAACTTCAAAGGCATTGGAGAGTAGTAACTATGAGTTGAAGATTAAGAAAAAACAGGAGAAGACTGCATCATCAGAGCTTGCCTTAAAGATGGCTGTAGAAGACAAACAGAATGTAGAAATTAAGAAACTGATA
>Ga0075439_13784_pt1 | contig 14486 bp, 11 predicted proteins | sample MintriSingleCell_FD_74264 | JGI IMG/M metagenome (GOLD analysis project Ga0075439, IMG submission 74264) | Marine eukaryotic communities from Monterey Bay, USA to study complex ecological interactions - Minidiscus trioculatus JGI Plate_4_G5... | ecosystem: Environmental > Aquatic > Marine >... | reverse complement strand
GAGGATATTGTTACTTCTAATGGTGGCACATTCTGCTGATGATCAATCGCTACCGTCATCACCACATGCCACATTTAAGCCATCGTCTGTATCTTCATCTAACCCAGAAGGCAAAAGCGAGGGAAGAGTAACGCCCATTAATGACAACAATCCAACTTCTTCGGATGCCGAGAACTCAAATACAGCATCCGCCATAGCGGCAAAAGTTACAGATGCACTGGTAGTTGATTCGATTGAGCTCCCTTTATGTGATGCCGGTGCCATAACCTGGCTTGCATTCAAGTGTATCCTATTCTTAGTCAAGTCATTAAAAGATTTAGCCATTTCAGTGGAAGCCAAGAAGGGAGATTTGGAATCATCTCGGGCATTATCTGACTTGGTAAATGGATCATTTGCACCTTCGGTATCCATGTTACAACACTTTATTCGACGAATGTTGGGTTCACCAATCATTGTGTCACAGACCCTCTCATCGTATGAAGAATTGGCTTGTGCTTCCATGACGGTGGATAGTCAATCGACTAATGTACGTCGGCAGGCAATCCTTACATCATTATGCAAGCTCTGCTTACCCTCGTGGGGAAAGAGACGACCAAACTGTCAATTAAAGGAGAGCAACATTGATTCACTCTGGACAATGCTTTGGATTATACATTCCAACTTTGAAAAGATCTCTGAGGAGTGGGATGTCATCCTCTCTACGTTAGATCAACTTGCCATTATTCAAATATCATCATCAAAGCTTGATGAAGTATACTGTGAGAAGGCGGCTACAATATCGGGTTGTTTTATTAGATTATCATCATTTACAACATGCTTTACTGGTGATGCTCTCCTCCAATTCATATCCTCACTCATTAAACTATCAGAGGTAGTGTCATTTAAACCATTATTAGATCAGAATATTACAAGGGAGAGTTCTGAAATGTCGGCTGTTAGTGATTCCCCAGAGAAGGCTCCTCGTCCTGTTGGAAGAGAACCATCAATTAGTGGAAAGATATTAGGATTTGCAGGCCGTGCCTTTGGAGGAGGGTCGACAACGGCAGTGGCACCTCAACCATCACCATTGGCATCAACAAACAATCCATCTTCTTTCCGTCGATCGGTATCAGTAGGAGGAGGAACTTCTTCCAATAAGACATACGCAGAAGATCTACGAGAGACTACATGTTCACAAATGGCAAAGATGAGGATATCTACTTCAAGTACTGTCATACGGAAGATACCCCTGCCGCTGCTCCTTCTTGTCGTCGTGGCGGAGGCTAATTCGTACAGATTATCAACTATCGAAGAGACTGTTGCCAAGCACCTATGTGATATTGTCGCCAAATCAGCATCAGTTGAACTCCGATCCTTTGCCATGGAAGTTCTAATACATTTCATGCCAGTATCTCTCACTAAGTCAGACATGGCTAGCAAGTATGGTAGTGGGCCCCTCATGGTACCTGATAATGAGGATATGAATGAGTTTCCATTAGAAGTTCATCCGGCCATTGAAGATTCCAGTAATAATGTACAAGAGAGTTCACCGAGTAGTGAACCGCAGCTCTTGAAGATTCTCTGCCAGACTATTCAACTCTCAACTCAAGTAGAAACGGCTGAGAACTGTCTCAATGCATTGCTTGTCGTCTTGGAGGGTGCAGGGCATAGTCTATCAGGAGATAATCTCATCACGGTCATCAAGACTCTGTCAGTCTTATCTGGTTATCATGATTCCAATGAAGAAGATGAACCTGTCATCGATCGATCATCAAGGCAGTGGGTCAATGTAAGCTCGTTGGCATTTCAGAACCTTAAGCTGATTCTAGATGAGTTCCTCGAGCCTGCTTCAGCCTCGGAAGACTCTCCATTGAAATCAACTCAAGCAAGAGATGCCATACTAGATTGTTGTGTTGCTTTTGGAAGGTCACGGCATGATGTCAACACATCCTTAACAGCTACCGGGATGCTCTGGTCTTTAGCTGATAGAGACTCATCTCCAGATACCTTGGATGTAGTTCTGTTAAAGCTTGCCTCACTAGCTATGGATGATAGACCCGAGCTAAGAAACTGTTCAGTCAATACACTCTTCTCTTGTGTGGTTGGACTTGGCGAGCAATTTACAGATGAACAGTGGAAGACTTGTTTAGACGAGACGATATTTGGCATCATGACGGGTATTACTTCTGCCATTAATGATTCAGAGAATAAGGAAACTAGTGGTAGTTCCACTGAAGAACGGTACAAGGTGGCAGTTCATCACTCTCGTAACTCGGCCAGAAAACAATGGGCAACAACACAAATACTGGTACTCCGTGGATTAGAACGAGTACTGCGTATATTCTTTTCAAGGTTACTTGAAACTCTACTTGATACAACACAAGATCAATGGTTTCTAATAACATGGACAAAGATTCTCCAAGTATCATTTGACTGTGCCATAATAGTGGGTGAACGTGAAACACTTGACATGCGTCTGGCGGGTGTTGAGTTGATTGTACTTTGTGCTCAGCTGTCTTCGAAAGCAGGCATTGTTGCGGCAGGTAACTCAGCCCGAGTTGGTACGAATATGGAAGTTGTAGGCGGAGCTCTTCGTAGTGTTCGTGATGCTGTAGAAGATAGATCTCAAGTGGTAGAACGAACAAACATGGGGAACGAGGAAGAGCTGGATAGCTACCGACAAGAACTTTTTGATATCTCCTTTTACAAGTTGGCTGAATTTCGAGTATATCTAGACAAGAATGGGAAAGAAGAGAACGAAGAAGCAAAGGGTCACCTAATGCTCGATTCATTACTGACACAAGTTCTTACCAAATTAGTCGGGGAATTAGCCAAGCTGTATGAATGCTGCAAGAATGATGAGATGCTACCTGGACAATGTGAACTGGAGCTTGATATTTCCATTGAGAACAATGGTGGCTATGAAAGTCAATTCCTTCACTTTCTACTTGTGATAGCAAGCAACGCAGGAAATGATACCAACTCAAGATATCTCAACCAGGTCCAAAGAGGAGTCATGTCCTTACTCCAAAGTATGGCAGCCAACTCATCCTTGAGAGCGTTTCAAACCTTGGCCGCCATATCTGGTGATCATATGTTTGTGTAAGTTTGACTAGTGACTTATTTCTCTTGTTTGCGCATATCATGTGTTCATATTCTCATTTCTTTGCTCTTCGTATCTTACAGGAAACCATCAAGTAAGTCAAAAGGTTCTGACGACGACGATAATGGTAAGCCTATCATCTGTTATCATATTATTCCCACTAGATCATGTTTCTTATACTCCCTTCCTCCTCATATGTTGAATAGGTGAAGTATTCGAGCTCGAAGCTGCCAAAATGGTCGCCTCTGCCTTTGACTCTGATGACCTTTCTGACGAGGCCAAGGTTGTTGTCATGTGTTCTGTCTTGCTGCAGTATCTTAACATATATGGAAACAGTGATGATGATACAGACAGTAAGGACGAGAATGGAAGAAGAAAGACGTCGGAAGCGAGATATGATATCATTACAAGTGTTATCACGGCAGGCCTAGAAGCAGCATCAAACATTGATGCCGATACTGATGACAAGGCTACACTTGATTCTGTTTGGGATCGTATCATTGAGACTGTGTCTACTCTCCTATTACCACCATCAGATAACCGATATGATGGCTATGCATATCATTCAAAATCAATCTTGAACATCGTTGCAATAGCTCTATCACATTTACCTACAAGAAAGCTTACTTTGGTAGAGCCTATGCTTGAGAATGGGGCGAACCTTGCTGTGGAGGTTGCCTTTGAGTGTAATGAGAAAGCAGATAATCAAGATGACGAGGATATACCTTATTCACAAGCCGCCGAGGGTGCCATGTAAGTTTGGGTTTATTGTGCAGAGTTCTGTTATATCAAAATCAATACTCATATCTTATCTATCACCCCAACAGCCACGTCTTTTTGGCATGTTTCATGGGGCTTTGTCAAAAGATGCCAACCTGTCCAGCTGTCAACTCATTGACGAATCAAATCCTCGGAGAAACTATCGATTCTTCTGATGAGGATGATCTTTCGGAAAAGACGAGGCTGCAGTCCAAGACAAGACATAGCTTGGCCATTGCTGTTTGTGAAAGCTTAAGCACAGCCACAAGTCAAGACTTACTTGTCGGTCTGTTCCCATTACTATGTCGTCTAACCAATGTAGAGAATGATGGCCTAAGAAGAGCCGCTGGAAAGATTTTGGGAGGTATGAACCTATCCGAGGCCATATCTCGAGAACGACAACGAGCTGATCAAGCAGATATAAGGGCCAAGGAGATCGAGGAAGAAAACATTGCCATGCTAGAGGAGATTGAATACCTCCAGAAAGAGAATGAAGAGCTCCAAAGACAGGTGAGCGGTTACCCTTCTACTTAACTTCGTACATCTTTGCACGACATTTAACTGATTAATATCTATCACTTTAGTTGGCTGTATTTTCCGAAAGCTCAGATTTCATGTAGAGCAGACCAGAGGAACTGACACAAGAGACTGGACTCCAACAAGAGACATAACTCTAATGAAAAGCTACTACTTTATCTTACCCCATCATTACTAAATACTTTATGTACTAATCCAATCAAACAACGACTGATTAATGAATGACCTAATGACCCCAAAATGCCGCAGCTTTCTCCCTCTGATCAACTCTTCATTTCACTTCGAATCTTTTGGTAGGTCCGTAGAGTATGTGCATATTCATCTTTAGTGACAACCCCTTTCATAAAAGCTTTCTTGATAATATCTAATGATCTCTTGTCCCCTGCCCTTGCTGCAATAAAAAGGTGCTTTAATGCTCGATGTTCATTGCCGGCCTTCCCCTCTGATACACCGAGATGAAACCTTGCATGTATATCCCCACCCATAGCTGCAAGTTCAAAGTAGTAGTTTGCTTTCTTAATATCTTCTTCCACCCCCCTTCCCTGGCCATAGGAAATGCCCAAGTTGTAATATGCCTCAGAACTTCCGAGCTCTCCTGCCTTTAGATATAACTCATTAGCCTTTTGATGATCTTGTGGTACACCATTGTTTCCAGTACCATATGAAAATGCAAGAAAACCAAATGCCTCAGCATCACCCTTTTCCATCAGTTTCTTCGTCCTTTTGATATGTTCCTCATCAGAATTTGCATTAGGTTCCCTACAGAATGGACATAAATACTTTTCTTCATTCATCTGCATGGCATAAATACAACCATAACATATAATCTTTCCGCAGCAAGGATGGAAAGCAGGTTGTCTCTCCTCATTTGGATCGGGCAGTAGAAGACAAATCGGACACTCATCAGGCGGAGGAGGGTCTTTAAACAACTTCTCATCATACAACTCTGCAGCACGTTGTTTGCACGCCCTTTTATGTTGCGGTCGATGAGCTGCTTGACACACTCTACTGCAATACTTTACCGACAGACAGGCACTGCACTTCTTTAGTTTGTTACTATTCTCTTCACCCTTGCCACAATTGGCACAGATATTATTAGGGGCTGGTGCTGATTCCATAATTTAACTTTGGTGCATATGATGTGTACTTTTTGTATTGACTTTTATATATATATGTTATCTTCTAAAATACTGTTACCGAGAGACAACAGTACCAATAGTAACCGATAGAATACTTATTTCTATAAATATAATAATGATGTTAATGCTGGTGTTAATGCAGTAATAGAGTATGAATTACTCCGGCTGTTATTAAAGGTGCAAATATTGCACCTAATTCCTTTGTTTCTATGTGTTGATTGTGATGCTATTTATTGAGGTCAATACTACTTGTGGGTATCCGATAACCTAAGAACTCACCTCCCAGATAATTTTATGAGAGTCGAGAGTTGAGAGTTATGAGATTGAGAGTAGAGACAGGGACGTATAATGCAAGAATAGTACCTCAAATAGCAGTGGAGAACGCCCAATGGATGGGCTAAATGATACTGCAAATAGTGCTAGTAGCGGTGGTGTATTGGGCGGCGGCGATACGAATATGAAGACAAATGACATTTGTGACGATACAGCACAAAAATTTCCTCAATCATTAACCTCTGAGATGATTAGAGACAATAAAGATAACAATCAAAGTAACGACTGTGATAATATACAAGATGATAGTGATTGCAGTGATGATTGCAGTGATGATAGTGACGATGAAGAAGATATGCCGGAGATAGTCGATCTTCAGAAAGCTCTCGAGTATTTAGTTTCCGAGAGAGATATTGAAAAGATTTACAGTGGTATCATTTCCACATCTCATTCAAACGCTACTGCACAATCAAATCAAGAGAAGAATACAAATGTCACCGATGAACAGTTACATATGATACCCAACTTGGTCAATCGTATATTAATGGAATGCTACTCTCAACAGCCTCCTGATACAATCAATCAACAAAATAATGACACATCATGTGCACAAAAAGATATAAGTAGAAAACAAAGACACAAATTAACACAGCTATTGCTTGCAGTTATTGTGGAATTTGCTGAACCATACTTTGTTAGAGTAGCACAGTACAAAGATCAAAAGAGGGCAAGGAAGATACAGCAAAAGAAGCAGAAGACAGAGATGAAATCTGATGATGAAATGAATAAGAAGAGAAGTGCTCAACCACAGAAAGATGACACATCTCCGTCTCTCGAATTTGATGAACGGGCTATATCGTGGGCAACATCGTGTATTAAACAGTTGATAGAGTTCCCTGGACCTTCAGAAGTACCATTGACAGCTAGAAGTATGGATAATTTATTCGATGATAACAATATCAACGAGACAGAGATTGATGAGCAAACATCATTAGAAGATCATCATATACCAGAATTGGATGCTCTACTTGCCGCTACAGGTAAGCATGATGCTATGAAAATGGAACAGGATTTTCAACGTGCAATATTACAGGGATTACAGAGCCGTCTTCTACATATGGGAATCGAGTAGTGAGATGCATGTCCAAATTACATAGGAAGTCAATCATGCATGACTACTTGAGATCTAAACAGAAACAGAGAGGCAAAGTCTGTATATTATTATAACTTAACGGCCAGCAATGTGGTGGAAGCGGAGACATGACGTCTAGCAAAAATGAGTGCACATCATGTGAGCAATATAATACCGAGGGTATCGAGAGTGTTTCTATACTAGATGAAATGTCTGCATGTGCTAGTTGTGGAAAGGAAGGTAACAGTGATGATATGAATATATGTAACAAGTGTAAGGAGGTAAAATACTGCAATGCAGCATGTAAAAAGAAACACCGATCAAAACATAAAAAGGCTTGTGAGAAACGTGTGGCTGAGTTGCATGATGAAAAGTTATTTAAAGACCATCCACCCCGAGAAGAGTGCCCAATATGCTTCCTCGTCCTACCGAGGACTGAGATGATATCGTTTAATTCATGCTGTGGGATGAAAATCTGCGATGGTTGCGTTTATGCGATGGAGATGAGCGAAGGAGGAAAAGATTTATGTGCATTTTGTAGAACTCCAAGAACAACTACTCTTGAAGAGAATCTCAAAAGAACAAGGAAATTAATTGATAATGGCAATGCAGATGCATTCTATATGCTTGCAGGATTGTATTTACGCGGTGTTGCTGGTTTGTCACGGGATATGGATAAGGCACACGAGTTACATCACCTGGGAAACTCACATGCCAGTGGACGACATGATTTAGAAGTGGATATGAAGAAAGCTATGTATTACTGGGAGCTAGCAGCAATGATGGGGGATTTAGATGCAAGGTATAATCTTGGTCGTGAAGAGTACAGGACTAACAACAATCACCGTCGTGCGATGAAGCACTTCTTACTTGCAGCAAGGGCTGGAGATAAGAGATCTCTGGATATTATTAAGGAAGGCTTTATGAAAGGGGTTGTTACAAAAGATGAGTATGCAAATACTTTACGAGCGTATCATGAGCGGCAAAAAGAAATGAAGAGTGATATGAGGGATAAAGCAGCTGCCGCTCAAAGGCATCCTTGGAATCAGATCTAGAACTCTATGGTACCTAGAACAGAGGGAGAGGGCTCAGCGATCATGTTGGAGCCAATTATTGTTTGAGCTTATGGTGTGGTGTACCAACTTTATTTTGTATTATATGTTAGGTTGTACAACGTAAACACCGCCCATCCTCAACTTTTCCCACTATAGTTAACGGAATAGTCTTGAACATTGTCTTATTAAAACATTTTTGTCCACAATCTTCACACTCTCCTCTCATTTTACGTGTCTGTTTCACCTGTTCTATATTCAAACCAACATTTGTAATCTCTCCACCCATGTTAGCCATTTGTCTTGCCATTGTCGTTGCCCGTACAGCTGACTTTAAGCTATGTTGTGTTGGAGTACTACTTCTACTACTATTACCACTACCAGTACTATTCATGCTCTTTGATGAGTTGGTCTTTTCCATTGTTACTCTTCTCTTTCGTGGCTTCTTCCCCTTCTTGCTTGTAGCAGTAGTGGTGTTACCATCCTCTCCCGAGGAGTTGGTTGATTTTGTATTGATACTCTTGGCAAACTCACGATCTTCTTCATCGCCTTCATTCTCAATCTCAAGTAATCGTTGTGATAACCGTTCTGATGATGGACTAACATCATCCGAGGCAGAGAAGGCAAGCAGCTCCTTAATCTTTTGTTGTCGTGCTGCTTGTATCTTCTCAAGCTTCTTGATATCATCTCTGTCATCTAGACATTCTTGTACCTTGTCGCTCGTCTTGTCAGAGATTGTAGTTCCAATTATGTTCAACTTCTTTAATACCTGATTACTCTGCTTTAAAATCTTCAGTAATGACTTGCCGGTACTGTTGGTTAACTTTGGATTGTTTGATAGATCTAATTGAGTTACTGTTTCATTCTCCACCAAGGCAAGGACTAACGGAGTAGTGACATCATCATCCAAACCACAATCCGATACAGAGAGATGAGTTAAGTATGTATTCTCCTCTATTGCATCAAACAAGTCAACCCACTCATTTTCAGATACATCTTTCCGTCCGTCAAGTATGATTGTTGTCAGGGATGGATCATTCTGCTTGAGTTTTCGTATAAATACTATAATAGGCGTGGTACTACCTTCTGTCTTCTTCATTGCCTGGAAGTTATTAGTAAGACCCTTTGCCGCCACTGCCGAGGCGGCACCTCTCTTCCAACGACTTTGAGCCGCTGTGACAGGAGTTTGTTCTTGGGTATCGACGGTAAGAGACTGCTTCTTCACTTGAGGTGTTGATTGGGCGGCATACTTGGCCTTAATCTCTGCCAACTTCTTCTGCTTCTCTGCCTTATCAAGGGTCTTATCTCTCATGACTGCTTGAACTTCTGCTCGCCGTTGTTTATCCGATGGTAGAGGCGGTGCCTTGGTGATGGTAGGTTGCTGTGATTCTAAATTGGGTAATGTAGGCGGTACCTTATCAGGCATATCTGTAGATGAATTGGTAACTCGGGGAGTAGTCTCTGCCTGATGAGTTGTCTCAACTTTCTTCTTTCGATTCCATGGTGCAACATAGCTTTCGGGTGTTTCACTAACATCTGGCTGTTCATCACCACCTTCCATCTTCTTCTTCTTCTCACTTTCCTTCTTTCGATTCCAAGGTGCCACATAAGTTTCATTTGTATCACTAACAGCAGGCTGTTGTTCATATTGTTCTTCCGCCCTCTCCTCTCCTTGATGTTGTACATGATCATAATCATCAATCTTTTGACTACTCATTGTTTTGGCAGCAACGGCTGATACTGCGGCCTTATTCCATAGAGCCTTTGTATTCTTCTGCTGTTTTGGTTGGGGTGGAGGAGGAGATTGTTTCTTCTCCTTATCACCACCACTCCCAGATGTAACAGCAGCAGCACTATCAAATATCAAATCCATTAATTCACTCTGCTCAACTTGCTGTTCATCTTGCAACCTTTTTAATTCCAAATCATGTGTCTCCTCCATTTGCAAGAGTAATTGACTTGCACTATTTGGGTCTAGTTTACCCATACGTTGATACTCAGTCAATTGTAACTTTTCATCTTGATGTTTATTTAGTAATGTTTGTGTCTGTTGATAATGTAATTGTTGTAACTCTCGTTGTTTTTGTAAGAGGACTTCTCTTGTGAGTTGTTTATTATTTGTTGTTGGTTGAGTTTCAGATTGTTCCGAATGTCTAGTATGTTGCGGAGATGATGGATTTGATTTCTCATTGTGTACTACTATCGGTTGCATATTTTCATCCATAATAACTTCATGGTTGCATTGAAAAGTTGTACATACATATAAGAGAAATAAAAGTTGAGCATATCTTGTGAGCATTTTTGCATTGAAGATACCACAGACAACAATTAATACAACACAACAGCACACAACTTACCAATCTCATAAATCTCTCCCAATAACATTTGATTTCCCAATTGAAAGTTAGACGGTATATCCAATTCAATAATAGATCCTTCTAATATGGATCGTACTCCTCCCCCTTTCTCATCCCCATCTTCTTCTGATGCATTAGGTAATTTGATACATTTGGATACTGCGTCGTAGTATGCAGTATTGGCCATAGTTTGCGTCTGTAGCGTCATTTCATTATCTTTTGAGTTTGTTCTTGTTGACTGTTGTGTCATCTTGAATATATAAGACTATTATTGCAAATCTAATCTTCTCCTCCCCTCAGTCTCGAGAAACTAAACCTTTTATACAATAATTTGCGGTATGAAATAGAACAACACTCCAATCAAAACGCTACCTCCTGACAAACCAATGATAGTATTATACTACTGATAATAAAGTTATAGTAGGGAGCATCGGTCTATATCATCACCGCAAAGAATAAGATCATTGGGCGTCTCTAAAAATAATACAAAATGGGGGCGGTATATTGAATGCACCATGAGTGCCATACCTAGTTGATTTTGCACAGAGTGCCAACGCCGTGGGCGAAATTGACAAGTCTCTGTAGTTATTTGAGTGCAGTTGTCGGAACTGCGAGCTTCTGCACTTATGTAAGTGTCAGATGTGAGTCAAAGTGCTTAGAACAGCAGCTTTGATTTAGGCAGTGCACCCGCGGAGGCGCGGAGGTGACTAGGAATTTGCACCTGTGAAGAGGTGGCTAACGAAGTGCACCAGTAAGTGTGGTGGCTATCGTAACTAAACAGGTCAGCATAGAGCTTGAACCTGGGACTGGGTGATCAACCCAAGCGTTCGAGGAGATATTTTTGTTTTATGAAGTGCTATGAAAAATAGATAAAGATAGATGGAGGATTGCATGAAGACTTCCCACTTCCTTTCCATGTCGTGCTGTGTTTGGCTTCGATGTCGTTATATCCTCTTCGACTTATTTAGTTTTATCACATCTATGTGTCTCCTGTCCAGGTCCACAAGAAGCAGCAGCTAGCTATCTCTTGCCACAAACAATTGGTGGTGACAACGGCCCTCCAGTCCATTCTATCGGCATCGGAAGCTGGCATCGGAAGCTGTGGCCTCATCCAAACAATACTTGATTTTGAGGCTCAGCGGCTTTATCCCTCGCATCACTCTTCATTTCATCTTTTCGCTGTTGGTGTGCGCGTAAAGCATTCGCATATTCATCTTTCTTTACGATTCCCTGCATAAAACAATGTTTGACGGTGTTCAGCGACTCTTCATCTCCTGCCTTTGCTGCCATTATCATGTGCTTGATTGCTCGGTGAAGATTGCCGGCCTGTTTCTCTGAGCAACCAAGATTATGCCTCGCTTTTATATGCCCATGCATAGCTGCAAGCTCAAAGTAGTACTTAGCTTTCTTCTGATCCACTTCCACACCATCTCCGAGGCGATAGGAACAGCCTAAGTTGTAATATCCACCAGCACAACCAAGCTCTCCTGCCTTGAGCCATAACTCATTAGCCCTTCGATAATCTTGTGATAGGCCATATGATCCCTCTGCAAAGTGACCGCCAAGATTGCTAAACGCCTCGGCATTATCTTTACCCATTAATTTCTTTAGTCTTTCGATCTCTTCCTCGGAAGTTGGTGGTGGCATCCTACAGAAAGCACATAAATCTTTCCCTTCACTCATCGCCATTTCATAAGTACAACCATTGCATACAACTTTTCCACAACACATGATTTGAATGTCGTATCACTAGCATCAAGTGGTAGTGGTATCAAACAGATTGGGCACTCATCAGGTTCTACATCCTTGAATAATGCCTCTTCATGCAACTCAGCAACACGTTTTTCACAGGCCTTTTTATGCTTCTTCCGGTGTTTCTTTTTACACGCTGCATTGCAATACTTGACCATCTTACATTTGTTACATATGTTCATATCATCACTATTACCTTCTTTACCACAACTAGCGCACGTAGACGTATCGCCCAGTATAGCGACACTATTCAAATCCTCAGTAATGGTATCGACATTATTTTGTTCACTTGATGTGCACTCTTTTTTACTCGAAGTCATAATTTCTACACTATCGCCAACAAATTGCTTGACATCGTTATCACCATTATCCTCGGAAGTACTGCTCATATTTCTAAATTATCTAATACCAATATATCACGTGTGTATTGTCAATTCACCAGCCCCAGTTTATATTGTACCGACACACAAACTTTTTAATAGTATCACTTTTTGGTGTACCAACTTTCAGACTCTCTAGGTATATCAATTTTTTTACACCACCGAGATAAAACTGCTACCAATTGAAAGAGTATTAAACACTGATGTTTCGACTGTACCCACGGTATACCAAAGCGATTAATGGTCGACAATCGATCCCTCAATTGAACACAAGCTAAATAAGATGTGTTCGATTAAAAAATGACATTTTATCGGGACCACCACCAGTTAAATACCTATGAGTACTCATATAGTTTTAAATGATCTAGCAAGAGTAATGATAGGCAATAGAACACACGAACACAACAATATGATGAATACTTTACCTACCAAGTGGATGGGACGGGTGAATATTGGGGACGGAATGACGGAGGAGAAGTTGAGATCTCACACACGATCTCAACATGGCGGCCAATAAGAAGCACGATGCCTTCCTTTCATCAATGACATTTGCCTCTGGTGATATATCATGTGAATGTGATGAATGCCTATCCGATGATGTACCGTCGGCGATACGAAATGCAGTAATGGAACATCAACGTAAACGAAAGGCTGAACAATTATCTACTGCAATTTTCAACAATGCAACAGCAAACAGTAGACAACGGGGATATAATATACAGCAGAGTAGAGAATTGGTAAAACGAGAATATGGATTTTCAATATGGAAGTTAGGTATACCGTGTTGTGTTAGTGGAAGTAGAGGAGGATCTGATCCGCTTGTGGAATATAGAAATCAACATCGAATATTGTTTATCAAGCAGTTAGATAAGGTACGATATGTTGTATAGGATGTATGTATATGTTCTGTATCGTTCTTTTGCAATTACTAAGCAGCTTTGTATCTCCGCATAGTCCTCACGAGTATCATCAATAGGACGAGGTATCATCGGCTCGGCAGCAGAAGAGAATAGTAGAAAACTTGTAAATTGGTCAGAAGGTGCATCATACTTGTTACCTGCCTCGAAAGGGATTGCCTGTGGATGGATTCATAAACCTGATAATACTGAAGCTACTGCTGATAATAATGCTACTAGTGATACTGCAAATGAGCAGAATGATGACAGTACTGCAAAAGCTGAGATACCGGCAGACTCTTCAACAACAACTAACAACATACAATCGACATCAGATGTCAAAGATATGATAGTATATGCCTTGAAAGTATCACCCGAAACACTAGAAATGAGTAACAAGTCTACATCTGATGATTTACCGTGTTGGGTACAAAAGTCATATGAGTTGTTTCAGCAGTGTTTGTCGACAGAGAAGATAAAAGCAGAGCAACCGAATGATGATACCAAACAGAATACTGACGCAGTCGAGAAGAATGAGTTAGAAGGTATCAAACTATCAAATGATGAATCTTTATCAATGAATCTAATAATTGAGTTAGCACTTGACGACCCCTTCTTTGGTTGGAATAGCCATATACCCGATAGATGAAAGAGGAACTGTTGGTGTTTGGTGAATAATACATATCAAGTACAGTACAAAGAATCATGACAACTCTAAGGGTTGTATGTTTTCCATTATGAATAAATTATAATTAACACTGCCTATGTTATACAGCAGATTCCTCACGCCCACAAATCCGATGCCGCAGCTTTCTCTCTTGCATCACTCTTCATTTCTTTCTGTCTCTCATGATAGGCTCGTAAAGTTGTTGCATATTCATCTTTCGTAACTACCCCTTTCATAAATCCAATCTTGACATTGTCCAACGCTATCTTTTCTCCTGTCTTTGCCGAAATTATAAAGTGCTTCATTGCACGATGGTGATTACCACGCATCCCCTCTACCCAACCGAGATTATTCCTTGCCAAAATATCCCCACCCATAGCCGCAAGTTTCCAGTAATGTTCAGCTTTGTTCTTATCCACTTCCACGCCTATTCCCTCTTTATATGCCTGGCCCATATTGT
>Ga0075439_15797_pt1 | contig 14510 bp, 10 predicted proteins | sample MintriSingleCell_FD_74264 | JGI IMG/M metagenome (GOLD analysis project Ga0075439, IMG submission 74264) | Marine eukaryotic communities from Monterey Bay, USA to study complex ecological interactions - Minidiscus trioculatus JGI Plate_4_G5... | ecosystem: Environmental > Aquatic > Marine >... | reverse complement strand
AAGATTGGGTATGTTAATCTCAAAATGGGTATTATTAATGTTGACATTGATAGTATACTCTTGAGTGACGTGTCAAGAGTATCAAGTGAGGCTAAGTCGATTGTAATTGGTAGTACAAAGAAAAGGACAAAGAGGAACATACCAAAGTCAGACAAAAAAGATGATGTACACTGGCTATACCAAATCTCTACAGTGGGTGGCAGTATCTCATATCAGCCTAGAATCAAAATGAAGATACCACAGAGTACAGTTCGAATGAGAAGAGGTTCTGAAGGTTTTTCATTCGAGACTTATCTTCACAAGCTAGGAATGGAGTACGGATCATATTCATGGGACAAACCTCGATCACCATCAATATTGCCACTCTGTCTACTACCAGAAAGTCTTCGGATGCACATTCTACTTTATCTAGACGATGACTTAACATCTCTGGAAAGAGTATTGAACATTAAAAAGAAGAAGAAGGCATCCGCGTTTCTACGAGGTCATGCTGTCAATAAGAAACTTTCAAAACTTGGAGTTGCATCAAAGAAGAAGATTAAAGTACCAGTTCAAACAGAGGAGGAAGTTCTCAGACGCAATAAGATACTGACCAAACTCAAGTCTCTAGATACTGACTCGCTGTTAGCTCTTCTCTCCATTCATGATAACAAATTACATATGAACTAATGGGAATAAATCAGGATCACTCCACTATAAAAGCTTTGCTTGTGATGTACGTATGATACTTAGTCTCAAGTACGAGCAGTTTTCAATTCCAGAGTGGCCCTTCTAGGTGGGTGTCTCAAAGATCAAGATGCAAAACAAATAGCCGGACTACGATACTTTGAAGAGCTCACACTGAGGCACAGGATGATCTATCACAAATAGAGTGGCCACATTATACATTATGGTGCTCTTACTTGTGGGTTCATTTTAGATACGCCATTCGAGGGGCTGTAGTGTATGTTGGCGAGATGAGACATATTATTTCCATTCTAGCTCAATCGAGGCTATTTATAAACTTTGCCCAGCAGCCCTTGCTCTTGCTTCATGGTTCGTTTATAGCTTCCCACAATCCTCTTATTAGGCTAGAATGCAGGCTAGTGTGATTGATAATAGTGAAGAATGAGACGTCGCCCCATAATTTTCATTGTTGCATCTAAATCGAATATGGTAAGTGGATTCCTTGTGCAATATATGTACCTAATGAGTTGCTGTGACTGTGGCGGGGTGACGTATGGGGAACTCGGCATTTGCAATTTACCAAACCTCGTCTCCAATTTGCTTGAGGAGGGAGACCATGCTATCGTACATGGGCCAAGGAATAGAGCGAGACCAAGGCCAAGAGCCAATTTGCTATTGCATCCAATGAACATGTAGTACAACAGAGGAGGTGCCGGCCACCAAACATGGAGACCACAAATATCGTATACGTACATAATAGGTAGAGCAGGCATCGCAACAATTAGAATTAGAAAGATGATACACGATAATTTTTGTACTATTGCAACTACTAACAACTACATACCTTTTCTTTTGTTCACACCAATATTAGATCCAAATATATCAAAGTTTACATAACGCTTCATCGATTTCCCCACCTCCATGGGGAGATAGTACAGGGGGCACAAATTATGAATTGCAAAGTCAAAGTATTGCTGATGTTGCAGCACCGGTATGTACTATTTCTATTCTGTATATCGTCGAATGCCAATCGATATAACAATGATGTTTATATCACTCACTGCACCTACATTCAATCAATATATACATATATTTATTGTATGTACACATCATATATTCTCACCAACATATATAACTTATCATTAATATAATCTATTCATTTCATCTTACCCTATGTCTCATCAGAAGGATGGTGATGGAGTGGATGATGATGGGGATCATCCTGCAGAACGTGAAGGGTGGTTGGGATTGGGTGAGGTGTATATTATAGATGGATTGTATGGTGGTGGTGGGGAGAAATTGGTTATGGATTGGGAGGGGATTTACAGTGGATTAGTAATTGGATCAAGGAGGTATAGGGAAGAGAAGGTTGGATGGGGAGAAGAGAAGGAAGAACAGTCTGACAGCTTTGACGGAACGAAGATGTACGAGTTAGCATTCCTTATTATTTCAGTTGTGTTTGTAGTATGGAGGGTCATCGTTGAAATTTGTTCGAACAAAAGTACATGCAGCATGTGGTTGGCTGGGAATAAGTCGGTTGTGAATAAGGGTCGTAACGGCAGGGGCAAAAGCTTTGCATTCTTCAAAGGTCGTCGTCTTCTTATAGCCTTGGTAGTATTTGTATTATCCTCAGTGAGCAGTAGTGAAGCGGCCAGAGACTTGGAAGTTGATGGAGTTAGATTGAAGGTATGTTGTATTATTCACTATTTATATCATTTTGATACACACTAAATGTTTCTTTGTTTACTCAGACTGACCCAGGAAGTGGCATCGAGTTAACGTCATCCAACAAAGTCGAAGAGCATCAAGCAGTCCTCGATGATCCCGTTATTCCCCAACTCGTCTCATCCCAATACAAACAATTAAGTGAAGTGCATTCTGAACTTCAGCAAATTGCTTCTGATGATGCCTCAAGTAATCAAGATGTACTTGTAGCTACTTCCACAGCTATGACTCTTGTCGAGGATCATATTAATAATCTACAGATGAGTGCGTCAATGCCAAGCCATCTCCAGCGCATAATGGAAAATACATTGAATCAAATAACCAAGGCTAAGCACTACATACACGAAGTTGAGAAATTTGTTTCTATTCACTATTACCCAAGTGAAACTCGTACTGCACACTCAAGGATCCTTAAGAGTTCAAGTGATCAAGGGTTGTCTATAGAACATCCCCCAATATCCAAGGCCGACTACCATCATCGCGCCAGTCGTCACCTAGTGCAAGGGCATGGGTACGGAGGCAACCTATTTGGTCAATCAGCTCCGATGAGTCAGCAAGGTTATCATGGGGCACGTGTATCGAGAGAGGAGGGAACAACAACTCATAGGAGGTTGTCTAATTCAGGTTTTAATAACATATGTCTTCCGGTCGGTCAATATGCTCGTAAGGTATCACAATGTGTAAGTGGAAGCTTATATCTTTTGAGTGTCATATTTATATATATACCTTGCACTCATCGCTTCCCGTGTTACAGTACCGTCTTGTTAATTGTGCATCAAACTATGGATTATATGACACGTATACATACTTTTTTGCCGATGACATTGATCCTACTACGGGAGAGGTTGATAATAAGATTCGATTATTTGATGAAGAGGACATTCCGGCTAAGGTGAGCATGCATTGTTGCTTCGACTTGGTATTTATTTGATTCTCAGCTTATCTATCTCATCTCTGTTAATCTATAGTTGGCTAGAATCAAGGACTTGAGTCAAGAAATAAAGTCGAACTGGGGACCTTTTGGCAAGCCCGAGTTCTTTGGGCCTGATGGTCAATGTGACCAGCTCCTTCAAGAGTTTCATCGCTTTGATGAGGGAATAGGCATAGATGGAAAGTGGGGTGGTGGAAGTGTCACATCAGTCTGTCGTGGCTGGGGTTCAACCAAGGTGAGTATAAAGTATGTGATGTCAATACTTTCCTAATCAAAGTTGTGTCTCATTAAACCGCTGTTGCCTTTAGTTTCTTTCTCTTGAGTCTATGAATACCATTAGCACTAGCACTCTCCTCCGTATTTCTAAAGCAGACGATGATGATAAATTGGGCAAAATACAAGACGCCGCTACTCTTGTAGTTCAAGTATTTGAGGAGTTCATGAAATGTTCGGTAAGTGGAGGTAGTCGTGTTGGTGTTTTACTTTCCTTCTGTATTCTCATTCTGTACCCCTTTTCTTTACTCGAAAGACAAATCTTGTTGCAAAACTAGACAGGAACATATTCTACTACAACGATGTCGACCTCTATGACAATCCTTACGATGGGAGCCTTTGTACAAATGATGGGGATGGGTATCCATATTTATACAAGGATAATGAAATTGGAGTTGGCGAGATTACAAACGATGACCTCCCATTTGAAAAATGTGCTGCCTTTTGTCGTCCATATGTTGATCATAAAGGATATGTTGGATTTGGTACTGCGCTGTATTGCTACCTTCAGCCCAATTGCAATCAATGTCTTTGTTTCTTTGATGCAGGCTTCTTACCTGATACAGATTTTGATACAGCTATCAATAGCGATAGTTTGCCTGCTTCTGGGCCTGTAAATGGTGCTACTTTCAATACAGGCAACAATAAGTGTTACCCTTACAAGGTGAGTTTGTCATGTAATCGATCTATAATTGATAGCCGCCGTTCTCTCTATAATATATACTCACTTTTTACATATACAGTATTATTCTGATTATGGCAACCCTTATGACCCTAATGATAACGGCCAGTTCAAGCTGCCAGTGGGCATACTTGACGACGCACATGATGTATATGGGCAAATTAATGGCACACATCTAAATACTGTGTTGGAATACGGAGATACCATTGGTGGTAATAATGGTATTCAAACTACTTCTTCTGGTCGACCAGAATTCAGTAATACTCTCAACGAAAAAATCAAGAAATCATTTATACTCAACTCCATCAATGTGCAGATCAAAATTTATCAAGAATGTGTGGAAGACATATCAAAGCGAGTTGATGATTGGAATGCTGTTGATTACCCCCGTTGCGTGGGCTGTAAGTTTATACTTGTTCATATCTTGTTGAACCCCTATCTAAGAACATTGCACTCACATCTCATGTTATACCACATTTAACCCAGTCTGTGATAATGACTCTGATTGTAAGGGTACCCTTGAATGCTTTATACGAACCGACGACGATAGTCCAACTCCACCTGGGTGTGGTGGTAACCCGGTTGGTAGTAATAATTATTGTTATGCCCCGTATTGCACAGAGCAACTGGCCTATTGGAAACAACAAAGAAATGATATTGGCGCCAATCAGAAACCAGTAGCTGATTATGATGATTCCATTGCTCTGTTATTCGGAAATGGTACCACAATTGGGCAAGTTTGTTCCTATTCCACTGGGATTGAGGAAGAAGTGATTGAAGATGTTCCTGGCTTTTGCTGTATGGATGCTCCTTATGAGGCTAATGACTGGGGAGAGGTGGTAAGCTTTGTTGTATCTTGTCTGTATTCACTATGGGTGGTCTAACTTTTTCTTTTCGATAGTATGCATGTCAAAAGTATGTACCAAATGAAAGAGCTGATGCACTGCCCGGTTCAGCCATAGTTGTTCAGAAAGGTCCTGACGACTGCAACAACCTTGCCCCTGTAACAGCCGGTTTCAACCAGGCTGCTTGCGGTACGTTTTGTGTGATTTGCATATGCTGTTTTTGTGTTTGTGCTTAAGATGTGAACAACGCAACTTCCTCACTGACACATTATGTCGACTGATTCTCCCCAAAAGACACCTACTCTGGACAATGGTGCCCCATCCCTCGAGACTGCATAGTGCTAGCGACTTGTATCCAAGATGAGATTGAGAGAGTAAGAGAGGATGGGAAACGACCAGCGTTTCTAGAATACCTAGATGGAGCTCCAAAATTGAAATCCGGGGAAAGCACGAGTCCAACCAAGTGTGGGGATCTACGAGAGTATTTTGAATACGACCGGGATTATCCAGATGATGAAAGGATTTGCGATGAAGTCCAAGATTTACAGGTAAGCAAATGATAGATAGGTTGGCTCCACATTGTTTATCCTAACCAATCTGTATTTGATAATAGTGCCATACCGACTTTTCAAACTTGGATGGGTTCGTAACTGGAGTACCTGGCGCCAGTGATGATCCAAATCCTGATGTCCAGCTTGCTGTCAGTGAAAAGGTAACCGCCATACCTGCAGGCATAAAGGAATTTGATGCTGCAGGGGCGAAAGCGTGGCGCTCTACCATATACGCACTACAAAAGGTTGTTGGTACAATCAAACTTGGTCTCGAACAACTGGTTGTGGCCACTGAGTTCTGTGATGCAATACCTTGTGTTCCGGTTCCTCTTGCGGGTTGCACCGATTTTCCAAAAGTTGCTTGTAAAGCGGTGGGGAATGGATTAAAAGTCGTATTTCCAATACTAATATACGCAGCTGAGTTGTACTTTGATATTGCACAAAAAATCTATAGTGAAGTAGTTGATGAAGGGGATGCAGACTATGAGAGCGAACGACAAACCGCTATTTATGAGAATAGCATTCTAAATGCTCGAAATATCATTACAACTTTTCATGCCACACAACAACTAAAAGTCATGCTCGGTGACATTTCAGAGGGGATAGAAGGAATTCAAGAGGACGTGAGTAATAGACGGCTAAGTAGCTGTGTGTACACAGAGGGTTCGGAACTTAGTCCGGACTGCACCTGCGTATCAACGGATGAGGGAGGATTTCAACTCGGGTGTAGTATTACCTCATGCGAAGACCCCACGCGGATTTGTGATGGGTCCTACAATTATCAATATATTAGTACCTTGCTCACCGGTGAGTGTTTGTTATTATCTTGGATTGTTTTTTCGTGACCTTTTTCTAACACATATGTTCTTCTTAGCTGGTTGTGATGATCTAGATTCTGATGGCGATAACAAGATTGATGAATGCGAGGACCGGTACCCACCAAATATCGTGCTTCGTAATGCCGAGATATTCAGATGCGATGATGATGATACCAGTAGACTCTGCTATACCGACAAATGGTTCAAGAACGATGACCAAGTCTTGAACTTCCTTGAATATCAGTTCCCAGCGGCTGATGACTGTGCACCAAACACCAAACTTGATGTGGCAATTGAAAAAACAGACGGCACTTCTTGTGACAGCACTGAATATACAATTACACCTTCTCAAAACTACCCTGAATGTGGTAATGGCCGCGCTGATGTTGGTCCATTCAATCTTCCATTCACAAATCCTCTCTTTGGCAATACAAAAACGGTCACTTTACAGCTAGACCAAGAAGCCCCTGCTGTTGAATGTGGCTTCATCAATAACTCCAATAGTATCAATTTGGTTGAAGGGAAGACTCTTTATCATTACATGTTGAAAAGTGACAGGGCTGGAGACCGATTAGAAGATTCTCAATTATATTATGATGTTACTGTAAGTACTGAGAGTGAACCCCTTCTCTTTTATATCATTTGAAATCTATATCTTAAACCTTTTGCTTTTACTCTATACTTGTTTGCTTGTAGGAAAACTGTAATGCTGATGTTCAAGTTGGTATTTCCATTCAGAGTAATGAAGTTCAACAAAGCACAGTAGCTCAGCTATTCAAAAAGCAAAGGGTTGGTTTTGTAGAACAAGCAGAGTTTCTCTATGCTCCTACTCGGTAAGTCAGTCCGTATGTCGTTGAGTTCGTCAACTCCTTATTCTCATACAATATACTGACTCATGTTGTTACAGTTGCGAAAGTAATGATATAGAGGGATTATGTAAGAAGGACCTATACATGGGAGACTTGAAGACTAGGTATTATGAAGTGACTGTCACAGTATCTGATTTGGCAGGTAATACTGATAGTGATACTTGTAAGGTGGTAATAGTTCCAAGCTGCAATCCAGAGAACGAACCTGATACTTGTGAGGAGTATAACGGGATTGAACTGCCGAATGTAGAAGACTTCTACTACACCCGGTCTGCTGTGGATACAAGTGTTACACAGTCACAAGCTCTTAGCCAAGTTGCACAAGAAAAGCTTACTTGGGAAAGTGGACTTGAAACACTAAATCCAAATGAAGAGACAAGTGTGGATCTTGCACCTACTCCTCGTAAAGCAATATACGAAATAGTTGATGAAATAGATGTTATCGTGAAAGACACAGATGGTAAAGTCGACGGAATTCAAGATGTGCTAACGCCAATAAAGACAACAGTCGATGGAATTAGTGACACAATTGGTAGCAAAATAGATACTTCAGTAGCGCCTATAGAAACGAGTGTTAGCAACACAGAGTCGGCTGTCAACGTCATACGTCAAAATGTTATACCAATGAAGACAACAGTTGATGATATGAGTTCAACAGTTGGTGGAATGAGTGCATCAATTGTCAGTGAAATAGACGGTAAAGTCGACGGAGTGGTTCTTAATGTGCTATCACCAATGAAGACAGAGGTTGATGGGATGAGTGACAATATTGGCATCAAAATCGATGCTTCAGTAATTCGTTCGAATACTTATATGGCTTGTAGTAAGTCAACTTGGTGTCAGTGATTGTTTTATGTAGTCGTCGTGTGTTCTATGACTTGCTCACATATATCTTTCACATCTTAGTGACTCAATACTTGGGAAACGCACTGATTGAAGTAATTGCTTTGGTAAATGGCCAATCAGTTCAAGTACCGTCACTCACAGCTGCGTGTATGGAATCGCTTGGTATCGACGGAAATCGTCGAGCTCTTCAAGATGCAAATGGACCAACACTACCGGTATTCCAAGTCTTCTCCCCTGATGGTACCCAGATAATAGACATTGATGGGAATAGTGACAGTGGCAGCACTTCTGATGGGACGGATTCCTCGGGAGGTACTCAAGCTCCTACACCTACTCCTCGTAAACCAATGTATGAAACTGTTGATGAAATAGATGTTGTTGTGAAAGACATGCAGGAAGAAGTCAACGATATAAAAGAACAAGTGCAAGAAATTCATGAAATAAACGCCCTGATGCATGAAATACTAAACAGGACGTTGGCTCCAACTTTGTCCCCATCCCAGTCACCCTCTCGATCGGTAAGTTGTAAAGTTGTTCCATTTGTCTTTCACACACCTCATTTAACAACTTGCTATCTCTTTCTCTATATTCATATACTACGATTTGTGATTTCACAGCCCACATCTAGCCCAAGCCTATCTCCTTCTCAGGCTCCTAGTAAGAAGCCTTCGAGATCACCGACTGTTTCACCCTCCACTACGCCAAGCCAAACAAGTGCTTTACCCTCTACCATCCCATCCGAAAGCCCCTCCTTAAATCCAACAACTACTCCCTCGATGCCGCCAAGTGTAAGTAGCAGCTACTTCTTTTGATTTCTTTTGATTTGTAATTTAGATTTGCTGATCTAACCATTTCTTCATTATGAACAACTTATTCAACAAAAGGTGTCACCATCTGCAAGCCCCTCGGGTAGCCCCTCGAATAATCCATCAAGTAGTCCAACCACATCATCAAGGTAAAACTACTTGATCATTCTATATTATTTGGCTTTACACTTTCACGCTAACAAGTTTTTGTATTTGATTCTATTAGTCCAACAGCCAAGTCTTGGTATCCAGATTGGAAACTAGAACGGTGTGTTCAAGATTGCAGGGAAGAAGAAGGCCCAAATTGTGGTGGTCTTGCTGAATTTTGGGACGTTAATACTTCAGGCTTATTCTCGACAGCTAAGCTTTGTTGCGAAGAACATTTCAAATGGATTGCTGCATGTCCTAACAAATCAACAGGAGATCGTCGCCTCAAGGAGACCTCAGAGGATGAAAGAAAAGTAGCGATGCAACTCGAGAAAGCAAATGATTTGGAAATGAAGGCTAGAATGGCTACAATAGAAGGTGACATGAAGGATATGAGGGATGACATGAAGGATGTGAGGGGCGACATGAAGGAGATTAAGGAATTATTGGCTCAATTTCTTAGCCATAAGAAGACACACGACTAGGAGAAGTGTAATTGTATAGAAGAGAAGAAGAAGAAAAAGGAAGCGAGATGAGTCATAGATACGACGAACCGATGTGCCAAGAAGAGTACCATATACTTTTTATTTGGCTAGAGTTTACTCCTGTTATAATTGAAATAATGAGAGAGATATGAATCACTCGTCTCCACTACTATCATATATCGCTGCTGATTTTCCCCTCTACTACTTATTGAAGACCATAACGATCGAGTAACTGAATGATTATTTGATGATTCCCAAAGTACAGTAGGTCCTTCTTCACTTCTAGAAGGTATCACAACTCGATTAATAGGAACAATCAATCGTATAGCAGAGGTAATGAACACCTCTGACCATAATCCATCTTTTGCATCTTGTATAGTTGGTGGATTCAAGATGAGTTGTAAATCTTTCCTTGCCTCTATATCCCGGAGAGGCATTGACATATGCCTGAACTGTTTCTAAAGCCATTGATCCAGGAGGTGGATACACTAGCAGCAACACTCTACCTCTTGCATTCTTCTGTACCGAATCAATATGTGTTAATCGTTGTACCTTGTCATAAAAGTATTTATTTGCTGGTAATGTTTGTTTGTGATATATCTTTGGTGATAGAGGTAGCTGTTTCATATTATCATGAGCCAATATAAACTCAAATGCTTTGGTGGTACTATTGGGACTTTGATGCTTCTGATTCTCTTTATAGTGATCACTTAATGCTCGTGCCCACTGTCCATTGCCTGCGCCAACTTCTATAATCCCTCTCGAGCTGTATGTATCTATCAAATACTCTAATATCTCATTCGTATAACCAGTACAACCATATTGAATAAGAAAGTCTTCACGCATCTGAGGTGTCACATTCTTTCCGTATACAACAGAATTCATTTCCTTTAATATATTATTCATTTGTACTTGATCATTATTTGCACGTGCTTCTCTAACTTTTGATGATGATAAGATTTGCTTTACCTTCTCTTCATCTTTCTGTCGTCGTACTAATCCACGTTTAAGTTCTGGATATGTAAATATAGGATCATTTGGCGTTAATAACCGTGGTGTTTTGAGATATGAGTAGGGGTATAAGTATGATGAATATAATAGAAGAGTTAGGCGTGAGAGTGGCTGAGGTATTGTTGTTGTGGATGATGCTTGTTGTATGTTGTTTGTAGACTGTATATTCTCTTCACACTGACATAGTTGACTGTGAAATGGTTTTGTAGTATGAACATTATGATTGTCGAGAAGTGATTACAGTGCATCATCATGCAATCGATTGTGCTTCACTTCACTTTCACTATCATCTTCTTTGCAATTTATAGCCGCAGTTGCAGTAGAAGCTACAACCAATGACTGTAGTGTATACCGATAACTACTTGTATTATTACTATGCAGAGCAGCCGTAATCGAGCGTCGTATACCAATCATCATCCTTACAAACACTTGCTATCAAGCTATGTATTTGTGTTCAAAAATTATGAGAGTTTGAGATTTTATGAGAGTTCATCATAAGTACATCTTATTTGAAGATAAGCCCAGCACGATGAAGGATCGATTGAAGAAGAATAGTACAGCAACTTATATGCTATTCTAAGTATTAGTTAGGTATAAGTTCATTCTTTTTTTTTGATTGGTGGTTTCTCAGTGACGTATCAGAAAGCGGCTGTTGAATGTTGATGTGCGCAGCTTCTATTTGCTAATAGTACCGATAATGCTCATTTTCTACAGCAGCTTTATCCCTTTGTACACTTTTAATCTCACTCAAGTAAATCTGATACAATCGTAATGCTCTCATGTAGTCTTTTTTTATGACTTTTCCAATCGAGTACAGATGTTGAATAATCTTCAGAGAGTCATTATCTCCACCCCTTATTGCAATCATGTAGTGCTTCAGTGCTCTTTCCCAATTTCCGACCCTCTCCTCCCAGGAACCCAAATTGTGCCTTGCCGATTCATCTCCTCTCATAGCTGCTTGCTCATAGTAATATATCGCCTTCTCATTGTCAACTTCCACACCTATACCAAATTGATAAGCATATCCAATACTGTTATATGCATTAGCATGACCAAGTTCTGCTGCCCGATGCCAATGTTCTATTGCCTTAGTAGTATCTTGTGAAAAACCGTGTAATCCATCTCGATAGTAAATTCCATGATTGTGTATTGCAATAGGATCATCTAACGCAATTCTTTTCTTTTCCCTTTCTATTGACTCCTCATACGAATTATGACGCGGAACTCTACAAAAGGGACATTTCTCTTCGGCGATATTGCCTCGGTTATCATATACAGGTGCATGCATACATCCACTGCATATAACTTTACCGCAACATGCCATATATATGGTACCCATAGAAGGCATAAGTAGGAGACAAATTGGGCAATCTTCTTTTGGCGGAGGCGGTTTGAATAGTTCCTCATCACTAATCTTCTCAATATCCGTCAAATTTATGGAATCTAACGATTTGATAATTTCGTTGGTGTTTTGATAGTTATTATCCTGGTTTGGTTGTAGTTGTACCTCTCGATTGTTAGTAATACATACTGTACACCTCCGCTGATCTAATTTCCATTGTTTCTTACTATAATTTTCCTTGGGTAGATCTTCGTGACATGCTGCACAAGTCTTCATTATTGATATATTGTTTTAGAGTCTACTTTGTATATAGTGTTTGTATATTTTTTGTTTGTATCTAATTTGTTGTATTGATCTAGTCTCTTTCACTCAAACCTGTACAATCATCAGTATGCAATATGTCTTGACAACATTTTATCACCAAACTCCTGATATCATCAATGATAGAAATCATTGCAAAGTTGTTATATTGCAATTCATGTATACTTTATTAGACACAATAATCATGATCATCTCCTATCCTAGGTACTTTACACTCAGCGTAGGTAGCCCTGCCTACGGATTGTGTGTTCAAAAATTATGAGAGTGTGCGGTCGTATCGGTGCGTGAGTTTGAGATTTGAGACTGCTATTGAAGGTTGGGAAGCGTCGGATATATTAGCTTCATTCCTAAAGACCGATTGAATAAGAATAATAAAGCATAACATATACTACCATACTGTTATTTAGGTATCAATTCATTCTCTCTTTTTTTTGATTGGTTGTCACGATGACGTCCAGCAAATCTCAGACTTAAGCCTGGGGAAAATTCCGTTTTGTAATTTTGGTACTTCTATATAGCAATAATTACAAAATTACAAAATTACAAAGTAATTACAACTTAAGTTGTAATAAGTAATATCACTGATAATATTTTACTTTTGGAAGGAGTTTGATATATCAAATTGTCCTGCGCTCAACGAGAGGAGTTCAAAAATGCAATAAAAAAGAGTACTTTATTGATGTAAGCTATTTTTATAGCAAAAATATGGGCAATACACCCTGAATATGAGCAAAACGGTTGTAATATCTATTCCCAGTAACTTCAAGATACCGTATCTTATATCCCATTTAATTTTGAAAGACTCCCAATACTGGCGAAAATTACAAAGTCCTTGTAATTTGGCCATTTTGGCTTTGTAATTTTCCCCAGGCTTACTCAGACTGCGCGATCAATCAATCGGATCGTCGAGTTGACGTATCGTATCGCGGCTTCTATTGCAACTAGATCGATGATGATGTTATTATATACAGTAGCAGTATCATTGGTATTATTGTCTACAAATAACAATGTATTGGCTTTTGCTAGAACTCCACCACGCCAATCTATATCTATAACTCAAACATCATCATCATCATCATCTACTCAACAACATAATTTATCAACAAACAGTATAATACCATTTTGTGCTGAAGCTACTTCAATATATAATAGTGATATCAAATCATGGGATGTACATATCAACAGATTAGATAAAGAAAACAAAACTAATGACAACAGTATAATAGGGTATGATGTTATATCTCCTCGAAGTTGGATGGAACATATTGAACAGTGTAATGATCAGCAACTTCACGGTATTGGTGCATACACAGTCCTAAGATGTGACGCAACATACAATTTCAAATACAGTAAATGTCAATGGAAGATATGGGGTATTGGATTTCATATGAATAGATTATCTTCATCTTATAGAATGTTAATGAAACATAATAATGGGTACACTACATCAACATTTTCATCTGACTATGAATCAAAGTTACAATCTAGCGATATCATAACATCACTTCTTGATGAGGCAACGACGTCACTACTGAAAGAAGACGTATCATCGACTTCTAAACAAGAAGAAGAATATGCTAGAACATTAATGGTAACAATACTTTGGACACCTCCAAAAGAAGCAGTAAATGATTGTACTGCAAATTATAAACCAATCATAAGAGGTCAATCTACATTTGCAGGTGAAGCTCGTACAACAACTAGCAATGAAGGCTTGTTCCCTTCTCCAATCGCGGCATGTCTTGGTATACCATCTAAACTAACATCTGAAGAACTTGAATCGTTACCAAAACGTTACTCTAATGATAATGACAGTATCAAATCTCAATCATTGGTAAGAGCTAATGCAAAGATATCATCATGGTGTAGAATACGTAAACCATTAGAAGATCCAACGAGGTTTAAATTACCTGATAGTAATGTTGGTGAGGTATTATTAGTGACACAAGACAAAAGCAAACTAAAACATAGAGGCCAACAAGAGGAGGATGAAGAAGACTTTATTAATTCACTCAACATATTAGAAGGTCTAACATCAAACTTATTTGTTATATATAAAGATGGTACCATACGAACAGCACCTGTTGGAAAGGTACTATTAGGATATGCAAGAAATCTTGTAAAAGAAGAAATAGAAGCAAGGAAAGATTTACAACTCATCTTGAATCCACCAACTATACAAGATGCAAAAG
>Ga0075439_11023_pt1 | contig 14534 bp, 17 predicted proteins | sample MintriSingleCell_FD_74264 | JGI IMG/M metagenome (GOLD analysis project Ga0075439, IMG submission 74264) | Marine eukaryotic communities from Monterey Bay, USA to study complex ecological interactions - Minidiscus trioculatus JGI Plate_4_G5... | ecosystem: Environmental > Aquatic > Marine >... | reverse complement strand
TTACCCAGTCTTTCATGTCTACTATGCTAGTAGCCGTGATTCCGGGAGGATATAAAACTGTGACATGATCTTATGCAGCTGATCCGGAGGCAGATCATCAACATCACCTTTCTGGCTACTGAATGTAGTATCAATTTGTTGTAAAGCAAGGTTGACATATACTTCTCTTTCTGCTCCTTCTGACCTATTTGCACGTTCACAATATACAGATCCTTGGTCAACAGCTATCGTGCTAAGCTTACCCATATTTCCTCTACAATTTGGGCAACTTCCCTTGCCAAGATTAGTCGTTTGATATTGCATCAAACAAGAGACGCAAAATACATGTCCACACTCTAGCGATATTGGAAGCTCAATGACCTCAAGACAGATGGCACATTCTTCAGGTTCTTTATCATCTTTCTTTCCCCTTTCTTTCTCTTCCAAAAATTCTCTTCCGTAACGTTTATTCTCCTTGTATATATCGCATCTATCCTTCAAAAACGAGCAATGTTGTTTATGATCCTTCCAATGGTTTACTTGACACTGTCTATTGCAATAATAGTACGATAAACATCTTGAACAATTTTTGGCTGGCCCGGGTTTACCGCAACAATCACATTCGACATGAGACCGATCGATAACTAACTCCTCATCAACATCACCATCATTATTATCTGTCATTTTTATGTATTCTTAGCCGGATATTGTATACCACTACCAATTGCCTCAATACTAAATACGAAGAAGGTTCACAAGTATATCAAAATTGCAAATTTTTGTGGTGCTTGAGTTTCAAATGTGTAGAACGTAAAATCAAGACCGCTGATCAATACCAAACCACCACTATTCGAAAGGGCGTTAAATATAGATCTAGTGAGTGTAAGGAATGTATACCAATGTCTATATTGAGGTACTACTAGATAGGTAGTTGAGTTTTCACCATGATTTAGCACTAAGAAAAAAGTTTGGGAATCAAGATATCCGTTTTGTCGCCATTTCCGTTTTTATGCTCTCTCTCTCTCCTATATTATCCTCGCCTACCAATGCTCTAGAAGCTACTCTCTCTTTCATCTATTACATATCTTTATAGACTTTATATGCCGTATGTTTGACTATTGCAATATGAGTTCATGGCCTTAAATCAATCAATAACATATCGAAACATATTAGGATACCAGCAACAATGATTCTACAAGATTCGTCATTGTTTTATAAACTAGCATAAATTATATCTGACTGTAAAGTACAGAATAAACAGAGATATCAACAATATGCCGTATGATATGGAGAATATTGAAATACAATTTGAAGAAGAAACCAAAGATGAGTGTGCAACATCGAGTAATAATATTTCCGTCATTAAAGCTGACTTTGCAATACAAAGCAATATTTCTGATACAATAGATGAAGATGAAGAACAACAGCAAGCTGCAGCTACCACTACAAAAGCAACAAAAGATGATAATAATAAAGTATGGTCTCGATTCTCTAGTAATAGTATTAAAAACTTTCCTAAACATTTCTCAGACTTGAGTAGTAATGAAAAGAAAGTCCTAACATTTGGATTGGTAATATTCATTGCATTACTTATTACAATAGGTGCCGTATTTATATCATCGTCTAATAATAACAACTCTAGCAGCAGTTATTCATCCATACAACCACCATCTGATGCACCCACAACATCAGTATCTCCAACACAATCTCCATCCACTTCTTATCTACCAACTTTATCACCAACAATGACTAATCCATATTACTTTGGTGAAGAGTTTATAACCGTACCATCATTAGGTATTGAAATGTCAACTGGTCTAACTGCGAAACTAATAGCACGTACAGGACGGAAAGTACAATATGCCAATGGTGATGAATCAACTATTGAATGGCATACAAGATCTGATGCAGCGGGTATTATTGAATTAGAAGATGGTAAAGGTTATGTTTACATGTCGAATTCGGAAGAGGATGATGGAAATGGAGGAGTGTATGGTTTATACTTTAATGCCAAGGGTGAGATTGTAGACTATCGTGCTTTGTTGACGGGTACTACTGACAATTGTGGAGGAGGATTGACTCCTTGGAATACTTGGGTTAGTGTAAGTTTATCTGTGATTGTGATGTGTACTCTTTGTGTTATTATCCACATCATACCAACTGGTCACATCTTATCCTACTCTTTCCCTCTTACATACACATATGTCGTAGTGCGAGGAAGAATCGGGTGTAGGACAATGTTGGCAAGTAGATCCATATGTACGTGCAGAAAGGACAGTGTTGGGAGGTAGAGGAGGTAACTACGAGAGTGTGGCCGTGGACGATAGGGTACATGATCGTCCTGTCTTCTTTACAACCGAGGATGAAGAAGATGGTGCATTACGTCGTTTTGTGGCTACTCAGCATGGTTGGAATGCCTTACACTCAGAAGGAGAACACTCTTACCTCCACCTACTCGACGACGGTACATTTGAATGGACAACTAGTTTAAGTACTGGACGAGATAGTGCCGAAAGATACTACCCGAATACAGAGGGTATATCGGTACACGAGGGTAATGTATACTTCATGTCCAAGGAGAGACAACGTCTCATCATACTTAATCAAGACAGTATGACATGGACATCGGAAGAGTCTGGGAAGAAGTTCTACGGAGAGGGATCGTTTGGTGGTCAACCTGATCAGACTATATTCGGTCCGACACGAAAGTATATTTACTTTACCGAGGAGGGATCATCAACTCCAGGTGTTTATGCTCGATTTGGCAAGGATGGTACATACTTTACTTTATTCCAAGCTATCAGCGGTGGTATACATGATGATGATGAAACGATTGGTATTGCCTTGAGTCCTGATAACAAGCGATTTTATGCTGGATTTCAAGTTAGTGGATACATCTTTGAGTTTATGAGAGAGGATGGACTAGCCTTTGAGTAGTAGAACTATAAGATGATAGCCGTGGCTTAGACGATTGTATCGTTGATAATCTATCTTCTCTATGTCTATTCACTTAACACGTACTCTTTGTATCACATATACTCTATAACATATATATCCCACTCGTCACATTCACACTCTCTATACACTATACTATCCCCCATCTTAACTCTTTAAGAGAATACATACCACCATTACAACATAACAACCACTATCCAAACCCCCCTCGACTCGTTAAGCAGGACCGCAGACACCGTCAAGAGTGCATGCTCCGGTTGGACAGCAATCGCCACCACAGCATGTTTCTCCAATAGGACAACATACACCATCGCAACATCCATCACGACAAGCACCATCTATTCCAAAAGATCCATCTGGGTAGTTGCAACCACCCTCTGTCGGGACACAGACTGAATTCTCTGGCCTCTCACAGAGGCCGTTTCGCTCTGGGCACATACGGGGCATACCCATCCTGCACATGCCACCTTCACATGTATCACTTCTACACTCATTGTTTATACCACATAGGGTCCCATCCTCTTTAGGTCCTGGCATACACGTACCATCAACACACATATCACTTCTGCACTCATTATTGACACCAGGTGTAACCTCACAAGTATTCCCATTGAAATTGAGATTATTGATACGACATACTCCATCCTCACCACACTCGTTTATAGTACAAGTGTTACGATCTTGATCACATCCTCTATTAAAATCTGTGTCACCTCCTTCACACTGGCCGTTTTCGGGGTTACAAACCGCATTCAACAAGCAGGTATCCCTGCCTTGTGTGCAGTCCACTTCCGCACACAAGTCTTCTGTGGTGGTAGTAGTAGTAGTGGTAGTACTTGTTGTTGTGGTGGTGGTAGTAGTTTTGGGGACGGGAGTTGTAGTTGTACTGTGGCGATGTTGTTGTCGGGGTATTGTATTGCTGAGAATATCTGTGACAAACAATATCATACCATACCATAGCAATCATACATCCAATCACTTACCTAGTTGTCGATGTTGTTGTCACAACATCATTACACTTACTCGATTTGGACTTACTCGCCTTGGTGTACATCTTGGATTTATTCGATTTGGATTTACTCGACTTGGAATAACCACCACAGTCTGCATCGGACTTACTTGCTTTCGATTTACTAACTTTGGATGCTTTCGAGTTTAGATGACGATGGCGTGGATTACTATTAATGGCAGCGGCATTAGTGGCGGCGGTGGCCGAAGCTGCAATGAATACATATGCAAGGGAGACTTTCATTTTGTTATTGTTGTTTGTATAGACTTTCAACGATGATGATGATTGGATAGATGATACGATCTTCTGTAGTCTACTGTAGTTGCAATTTATGAGGAGTATGGTGTATTGCAAAGAATGAGGCAACCCGGCGGCAAGTTGCATTAACTCGGTGTGAAGTTGTATATCTGGTGTGAAGATAGGCCTATGATATCCACGATACATAGGGCGTCATCATCAATAAAGGGCCATGGCAGCCGAAGCGGCGGCAAGTTAATATTCGCTCGGCGGGAGGTTTTCCAACAAGCCACCGAGATACCGTTCTTTCGAGTTGATCGCCATATTTACTCACTTCTGAGGATCAGCTGATTGCTTTACTTCCACTCGACCATGGTTGCCGCTAATCACCCCTTCTACGCCTTCATAGGAATTTGTATACTGCTCATTAATAGTCCAATTCATGTATATTCATTTCAGCAATCAATAATATCCACAAAAACACAGAGAGTAATAACGACACGTCCAACAAATCTCTTTTCTACTGCAATACAACCATCTTCAACGTCAACAATCGGCACAGTAGGTAGTGGATATATATCAATCTTATTGGCAAAGCTAGCTGCGCATCGTAATCATGGTAAATCATGGATTATCTGTCCGGCTGCTGATATGGAGGTAAGAAGTTGGGGTGTTGTCTGAAAAGGTTCTCAAACATAAAAATGCTCACATCTTATGCTCATTTCTTCCCTTAACTTATGGTATATAGATTATGCAACAATTATCAGAACCATTGACATTGCCAAACTTGGAATTAGTACCAGCATCAGATACAGATCGTGTAGAAGAATTACTATCAACAACTGATGCCATCCTAATGGCAACTGATGACGTTGACAGTGTTATCAACGAAGGAATTATTAACTATATAATAGATAATGAAAAGTGTAATCAGTTAAAACGTGTAGTTACCATGTCACGGAATTTAAATGGCAGTGGTATGGGTATGTTTGTTTCTGCATCAAAGGCCGCTGCCAATGCTCAAGTTTGGGATAACAGTAACAAATCTGCCTATCAAAAGTATGAAAATAATGTTAAGTCTGCTGCAGAGAAGTGTGATGCCGATTGGACAATTGTCCGAGCTGGTACATTAAAAGGCGGAAGTGTAGGAGATGCAACGAATGAGGAAAGTCTGACCTATTCACAATATCTATCTGAGGCATATTATGAAGTATCAAAGACTGACATTATCACTTGGCAATTGTTATTTGATTGCAATGTTCGTGGTGTTAAACTTAACAAGGGGGATTCGCTGCCCGGACCTGGTGCCAAGGCAGTCTTTACAGCAACGGGGAGTGAAGAACATGATGGGGATACAGGACGGTGCGGATTGGCAGAGGCAATGGTACGTAGTTTGGAATTGGACGAGGCGGCTAATGTAGATTTTGGTGCAGGCACAGTGGCTGCTAGAGAGATCCCGAGTGAGGAAGAATGGACAAAGTTGTTTCAAGATTGTCTATAAGAAGTTATGACATGAATCAGAAGGGAACAACCTTGTTCCCCTGATCTATCTAAACTACTTAAATAACGAGTACCAACTAGATGTCTCTTTGTTAATGTAGAACTAAACTATTTGCAACTCGGTGAAAGCACCCTCAGCATACCAAAAAGCTCCCTCAGGCACTCTTACCTTTCTTCTTACTTCCACCATTTGCATCCATACCGGCCATTAATCTCTTGGGGAAGATTGTTGACAAATACTTCTCCAAACTATTAGCATACTCCGTGTATGTACTCCCCTCACCATTATACAACTTACAATTATTCACCATCTTCATCAAGTCCGAATACAACATGTGTTTATTCTTATACCAATCCCCCTTGCGGATACGCTTCTCAATTGTTTTCAAATCGATTGGTTCAGTTACAACATCAAGATAATCGGTAACCTCCTCGGTATTGACCGGATCACGGAAACACCAACTAAACTGTTGATCCGATACCTTATTGACAAGTGCTAGTAATTCAGTCTTCAATTGATGTTTCTTCTGATCAGCATCTTTACTACCCCGTGACATGGTAACTAAATCGGACAATGTCCATCCAGCCTCCTTAACACCGGGAATATTCAAGGCTCGTTCAGCTGTCCTGTTTTGCGTATGACGTGAATACTCAACATCATCTTCCCAATCGGATGAGAGTGGAGGGTATACAATCTTGTCTGATTTAGCTGTTGTGGCACGGATACGATCCAATATGTACTGACGTTGTGCCGCAACTGGTTGATAGAATGAGGAGTTAAGGTTCGAGGTGAGTATACTTAAATTGCATAAATATCAATGAAACAAGCAGCACTTAACAGAATGTGATACCAAACATACCAGTTTCAGGGATACGAGTATAATCAATCGAAGGATGGATGTAGCATTCCATAACAGTACCTCCATCATAATCTTTGATAAGTCCCTGGTATCGACTCTTATGCATTTGTAATGACTTTGTAAATCCCTGCTTCTTGAAATATCTATTTTGCATCATAGTAGATTGTATGGCCAAGAGTACAATCAAATAGTTAGAGTATATCATAGGTAAAAATCAAAGCAACACATTAAGTGCACATCATATGCACACCCATAACAAATAACAAAGTACACATCATGTGTGCACAAAATAAACACAATCCCCAGAATAACCAATTAACAAAACAAACAAAACAAAACAACAACTCACCCAATAGCATAATTATCAGCATAGGTAATAAAATATTCAATCCCTTCAGTAACAGCATGCATCTTTAATAAATTCATCAATTTGGTACCATACCCCTTCACTTGTTGACTAGCACTAACGGCACAGAAGGCAATTTCTGCAAATCGCATTGGACCCTCACCAATTTCTTCATTCGACGAATTAGGTTCCGGTATATCATTATATGCCCGGTAACATATCCCACCAATAATTTCATCATCACAATCTTTTTTAGAAGTGTCATTGGATAATAACGCTAGTGATTTATGACGCCGATCAAAGACTAATCGGGCAATATATTCTTTTGGCATTTTGGGTAATTGTTTAGCGAATAGTGATTTAAGACCGATTAATCGGATTAGATTTTGTCGCGAGCCGTCATTTTGTACTATTACTCTGCGGATATTGTCGTATTGATTTGGTGGTCTTGTTGGTGCTGTGGGGAGTGATGTAGCCTCCTGCTCTTTGGCATCACAGCCACCTTCTACTTCTTCTTGTGATTCATCTCCTACTGCTGCAGTATCGTTCTTGTTGTTTCCATCATCAGCATCATCTGTAGATTTGCTATTTGCATTTTCATCGGTAGAAGTAGTGTCAGTAGCAGCTTTGCTATCTGCAATATCATTTGCAGATAACTTCATATCAGCAGATGGCTGATCATTTTTCTGTTCACTTGTGGTATCCTGTTGTTGCTCTCCAACGGGTGCCGCCGCCGACTCCTGAGAACCACCATCAACCACAGTATTATTGGGACTATTTATATTGGTATCATCGCCGTCATCGGCTGATGATAGCTTCCGCTTTCGGCTGCTACTATTAGAGTTCATCTCTTAGTAAAATTTTGGTGTTATTTGTTATGAGTTTGAGTTATGAGAGTGGATTGAGATACGTATCTTTTTGGGCTTGGTATCCTTGCTTTGTGAACTTGTCACCGCAAGAAGACTTCATGCCATCGTTGCTCATTCGTTGCCATACAAACTCCTCATAGATTGCAATCAACCCTTATATACCCCCTTATTCGATTATAATACCAGAAGATTGTATCTCTCTCCAATATCGTTTTAAAGCCTTTATATAAAACTATTAACAATGAAAGTCTCCCTCGCTTATGTATTCATTGCAGCGTCGACCATCGCTGTCGTTGTTAACAGTGAAATTAATCCATGCCATCGTTTCCTCAAAACAAAAGCATCCAAAGTTGGTAAATCTAAAGCAAGTAAATCCAAAGCAAGCAAGTCCGATATAGACCAGTGTGCGGATGTGGATTGTTCAGGACTGACTAATCTTAGTAACTGTGTAGTTGGCGCTTGTAGTGATGGTGTTTGTATGGAGGAATGTGATGACGGTTCGTCCCCACCGTGTTTGAATGATCCAAATCCAGGTGTTGAATGTGAATTCGATTGTTGCAAAGGCGAATGCTGCGGAGAAGACGAGTTCTGTGATGCTTTATCCGGCTGTTCTAGTAAGCCATGCAACCCATCCACTGAACAGTGTTCTTGCCAAACGAACTTAGATTGTGAAGAACTTGTAACTGATATATGCGTTGATACCAAGTGTGAAGGAGGGATTTGTACATTAGAATCCGTCGGATGTCCAGCATTTCTTCCTAAAGATCCTTGTAAGAGAACACGTTGTGACTCCGTCGAAGGTTGTAATCCATTCCCAAATGGATCAAATGGAGAAGATGATGCTTGTGAAAGTGAATGTTGTGAAGGGGTATGCTGCTCAGAAAATACTGTATGTGAAAATGGTGCATGTACCTCTCTCCCAGGTAAAGACTTATGTGCGGATGTGGAATGCCCAGAAATCGGCGAGGGCTGCCTAGTAAACACTTGCAACCCCGATACTGGCATGTGTGAAGGCGTCCCAGTTGATAGTAATTGTGGAGACCCTGATAATCAATGCACCGAAGCTGTTTGTGAAGAGAATGGCTCGTGCCGTATAGACAATATCTTGGGTAGCTGTGATTTCGAACCTGGAAATCTCTGTACAACAGGTAGATGTCAAGATGGTGATTGTGTACTGGGTACTGAAACGGATTGTTTCACTCCAGACTGTATCGGTAGCTGCAATGAAAGTACTGGAAATTGCGAATATCCCCCTAAACCCTGTGTTGTACCGGATGATGTATGCGCTCTTGGAATCTGCAACTTATCGGGTAGCTGTGAAGCGGGTCCTAGAGCAGCCTGCTCTGGCCCCTGTCAGAGAGAGGTTTGTGATGCCACTGATGGTTGTAACTTACAAGATGGAACGGAACCAGCAGGTTGTCCTGATCTGGAGCCATGCTGTGGCGGTCAATGCTGTGCTTTCGAATGTAATGAACTTCCTGGAGGATCAATATGCGGTGGGCCATAATAAGTAAGAAGGGTGAGGAGATAGTGAATAATGAGGATTCGATCGTTGGTAGCGAGGAGAGAAAGTAGTGAGCAAAGTAATGTGGTTTAAGATCGATTCAATCCGGGTGAAGACGAACCCGACCTAGAGATTGGCTGATAAATGTGATTTAGAGTTTGTATGTGTGGAATATATATGGTGCAATATGATGTGATGAGACTGTGTGAAGTATAAGCAGAGATGGAATCTAGATCATGATTTGTTTGTGATGAGAAGGTGTATGATAGAAACAATAAGAAAAGAAATACAAGAGCTCTGATTGATATACTCTTCCATTTTCTTAATTTATATGTACAGCTACAACGATGAGGTCTGTACAAGTCACATGTCTATTCTATATCTCTACTCAAAGGGAAGTCCGACCTCTCTTCTGAACTCAAAGATCCATCCTTCTTGAAATCCAGCATAGAACCGTTTGTTATCAGGACTCAATGCAATACCAATCGTTTCATCATCGGTATGGATACCACCTCGGGCTACACGTAGGGTCAGGATCCTACGATTGTCAAATCTGAAAATTGCAATGGAGTTGAAAGTTGGTTGATACATCATTGGAAAGCCCTTGATGAGTAGAGTCCAAAACCATGTTGTAGCTACTTAGTTTTTATCATCATGTGATTTTATGACCCATTTTGGGGGTAAAAGGTGTGCCAGCTGGAACAATTCTCCCCAGGTTAAGGATAATCCCTAACTAGCCCTAACAAACTCACTAACAAATTTTTCAAATAAAAAAATTGCTACATAAAAGATTCATTCCTAACTCATTGAGAGCATTCGATTAAGCCTATTTAAGCCTACCATAAGTCCCCTGGGGGTTCAGATTTGACATAGGGGGTAGGATACCGGACCCTGACCCTACGTGTAGCCCTCGGATAGCTTGAAACATAGTAAAGTAAGTACCATCATCACCATATCGAGCATACACTCCTGGATCAGACGAACCATCCTCGGTAAAGTAAATATACTTTCGTGTCGGACCAAAGACGTGCTGATCAGGTTGACCACCAAATGAGCCCTCGCCATAGAACTTCTTGCCTGTCTTTTCAGATGTCCAAGTCATGTTCTCTTGGTTTAGAATGATCATAATCTGTTTCTCCTTGGACATGAAGTATACATTACCCTCGTGTACTTGAATACCTTCCGCGTTAGGAAAATACTTCTCGGCACTGTCTCGTCCTCTACTCAAACTAGTAGTCCATTCAAACGTTCCATCGTCTAACAAGTGGAGGTAGGAGTGTTCACCTTCAGAATGTAAAGCATCCCATCCATGTTGAGAAGCCACGAAACGACGTAAAGCTCCATCTGACGAGTCTTCAGTTGTAAAGAAGACAGGACGATCGTATACTCTATGATCCACGGCCACACTTTCATAGTTACCTCCATCTTCACCTAGTACGGTTTCCTCAGCTCGTCCATCCGGGCCAACTTGCCAGCATTGACCAACATCTGACTCTTCTTCGCAACTGACCCAAGTTCCCCAAGGAGTCAAGCCACCTCCGCAGTTGTCGGTAGTACCTGTTAACAAAGCCTTGTATTCGACAATCTCACCCTTGGCATTAAAGTAAAGACCATATACACCACCTTTACCATCATCTGCTTCCGAGTTTGACATGTAAACATATCCTCCATCCTCTAATGGGATGATACCGGCAGCATCCGAGTTAGTATGCCAACTACGATCTGATTCATCTCCATTGGCATACTGTACTTTACGTCCAGTACGTGCAATTAGTTTTACTTTCAATCCAGCTGACATTTCAATACCAAGTGATGGTACGGTAACAAACTCCTCTCCGAAAAAGTATGGATTGTTTGGAGTAGGCGATGATGATGGTTGACTTGTCGTTGGTTTGTTCGTTGGACGTGATGTAGTTGGTGATGGTGTGGGTGGTGGAGTTGGTTTCAGTGCCTCGGCCCATGATGACATGTCTATTACTGGTTTAGGAGTTGGAGAGTTTGTTGGCTGTGTTTATAAGTATAAGAGGTGGTATAGAAGTGCAGGAGTATGAGATATGTGTATATTGCAAAGAAAGAACATATCATATGCACAAAATATTTACACACTTTTCATAAATATGAACACATGATATGCACAACAACAACTAGCTTACCGGAGTAGGACCTAATGCATTATGCCAATCTGACATATCAATAATAGGCTTTTGTGTTGGTGACTTAGTTGGTGATGATAGTGTACTGCCAAGTATACTTGCCCAACTTGATAAATCTATTAGATTTCGAGTTTGTTGTTGAACGCTAGAGATTGCTGATTTGTTTGCAGTATACTTCAGTGACAAAGTAATGAATCCGACGGTGATTAGTAGTGCAGTGGTACCAATAACTAACCATTTATAATGCTTATTCACTTGGTTTGTGGTGGTTGTAGTAGCAGTATCGGTGGATGAGGATGAGATACTGCTATCGACAACATCTTCCTGGCCTGTTTCTATATCGGTATCGGCATTTTCATATTCTCGAGTAGCAATAGACGATGACATGATGGTGGTATTATTATACAATAGTAGTAGAGTAATCGATATATACGATGGCAACTGATTGCAAATCTTTTATATAGTTGTTGTTGTTGCAATGTGCAAATTATGAGCATATCAAATGCCGTCATTATTATCATAATGGACGACCACATTATAATCATGGATATTGAATTGCTATTAGGACATATACAAGATTGGGACGCAATGCAAGATCGATATATCTAGCTTGTGAAGTGTATGGAACTGGTTTGTGATGCAAGAGCAGCATCGATGGGTCGATAGAGGGCCATCATATCGATGCGTTGGATGAAATATTGTGTTAGTTGTTTCTTCGTTCATGAAACGGCCGTAATACCAACGACCGATATCCTAGAAAAATTGCAATGCAAGACAACCTCTTGACAGTTCAGTTCAGTTCAGTTCAGTTTTCATCCTTAGTTATTAACTTTCTAGGCCTAGGTTGACTAGGTGTCATTGGATTACAGATTTCCCGTGAGGGTCCGGTTCCACTAATGAACTGTTAATGTAATCATTTGCAGTTCATCTTTGTAGTGTTCCCGGCGGTGATATCTGTTACTGTACTTGCTATATATTTCCTATTTGCTGTTCACATTTTAAAATACAATTTCATTTTTCTGATTCCACTTTGACTGTTCACATATAACATAAAAAGACTTGTCCATCTAATAAAAACATCTAATAACTAACTTGGGTGGTGATGGGGGGGCGAGGAGATTAAACATCGAATCCCTTGTCAATATCGTGTCCATACATCATTCGGTGTTTCATCCAGTCTCTATCACATCCAAACGCCTTGAGGATCTCACGTTTGGCTTCGACAACTTCTCCTTGCCTAGCGTAGTTGCCTAGGAACACACGGCACCATTTTGCAATGTAGTGCTTGAAGATGCTTAGTTGTGATTCGAAGTCGCTTGCGTAGTTGGGTGTGCCGTCTGCCAGGTTTTCAACCATTATGCGCATCCAGTTTGTATCTGGGCAGGCAGCCTCACGTATCGCAGTCACATGTTCTCCATCTCGGATGGCTAACAAGTGGTCTCTCATTAGAGGAGGGAGGGCCTTGCAGAACTCTTCTGTTACTGCATCAAGTTGCCACATCCCATAAATGACTCCAATGGCGGTGCGTGTCCTGAATGTGAGGAAGCGGGAGACTTTGTCAATACCGATGCTCTTGATGAACTCTAATGTCTCGGGGCTGTATCCTTGTTGTAGTACTTGGGGACAAGTTGCGTGGGTTGACAGTAGTAACGCATATCTTGTTAGACGACGATATAGTTTGCTTTCTGCCGTAGAGTCAGCAACGCTAATAAGTAGGAGTAGTGCCGATACGTCGTAGGTATCTTGATGTATGGTGCGTACGAATTGCTTGTTGCTTTGTTTGAGAGCATCTCCACCATACCCTAGACACTTCGAGCTGACGAGGGCATAATCGGTGTTGGATAATGCTGAATTTGCGCCACTCCTGGTATCAAACTCTTCACTGCCTTCTGGATAAAGTCCATCACCAATTGATGACCGACGGCCTTCTGTAAAGGTGATATCTGTTTGTAATATCTTTCCGGTTTTCCCATCTAAACGAGCTATGAGAAATCCATTAGAACCAATGTTTCCATCTGAGTTGTAACCGGAGGTAAAGTATTCGGTGGCTTTGTTGATTCCTAAGCCACACTTGGCCCAGCCGCCAAGGTCGAGTAATACAATTCTCATCGATAGAGTTTGTTGCAATACCGAGTTTCTGAGTAATTTGATGTTGCTGCAATAACTACTGTCGACCAATTCTCTCGGGAGGGTTTTTTGATTGGATGTTGTAACATTGGTGATATTCTTGAATACTACTCGTTTAGTTTTTACTTTGTAGCCATCATCACTTGGTCCAGCCGAAGCTAATCCATTGTCCTTCATCATTGCATTCGGCACCACAGAAGTTACAGCATTCGAGTTCGAATGTGCAGCCGGTGCGGTCTTGTGGTGGGACGAAGGGTTTCTGTTTGTCTTCATAGTGCAGGCGTTCAATTCTGATTGCAATGTGTTGCCAAGATTCATACCAACGTAACTTGTTTGCCAATTTGTATTCTTCGTATTCCCCTCGGTCGGCTCTAAGTTCTTCTCGGAATTGGCGGCAGGTGGCTGATAATGCTGCAATGTCCTTTGGATGTAATAATTCGATGACGTTGAATAGCGTACTACTGTTGAGATTGATGATCATTTATGTTTGATTGTGAAATTATGGTGGTGGTTCTAGTTGTTTTGATGGTAGGATGGGCGAAAAAAGTCGTTGGTCGACGTTTTCTCAAGGATACCTCAGAAGAGAAAGGAGAAAAGGAGAAAGCTCCCCTCGGCTTATACTATCTCCCTCAGGTGTGAATAGGCGTTGTTGATCAACTTGCAGAACTCTTCAGCTTCTACATCCGTCATTCCTGTCTTGGTGGTATCATGCTTGTCTGGATGATATAGCCGAGATAATTCTCTATACTTCTGTTTAACCTCAGCCTCAGATGCTCCAAGTCCAAGCCCCAGCACTTTAAACGAATCATACATACTTCTACCTACCATCTCAGGATCATACGGACGTTCCTGTTGTTGTCTCTCCTCCTCCCTTCGATGACGAGGTGGCACTCTGCTTCTTCGAGGCGGTGATGGAGGCCTGTCATCATGTTGATTTGACGAGTCGTCTTGCGAAGTATCATCATTAAATGGATGTTGATAATCACTGTTCTCAT
>Ga0075439_11751_pt1 | contig 14538 bp, 11 predicted proteins | sample MintriSingleCell_FD_74264 | JGI IMG/M metagenome (GOLD analysis project Ga0075439, IMG submission 74264) | Marine eukaryotic communities from Monterey Bay, USA to study complex ecological interactions - Minidiscus trioculatus JGI Plate_4_G5... | ecosystem: Environmental > Aquatic > Marine >... | reverse complement strand
GATTCTTGGAATTATTCTTCTCAATCTTTTGCAACACCTTTTGGATATTATTATCTATCGTTCTTGTCGCAGCTGAAAGTCGTCTCTTTGATAACATACCAAATATAATGCAATGATGATTCTGCGGTAGTATAGAAGGTATATTGCGCTATATCAAGGCCAAAACAGAACTTGATTGAGGTTGTTTACTTAATTGAGAAAGTGAAGATTTAGGAAGGATACCGCTGTAGCGTATCCTACTCTAACTCGATGTAATATCTAATCGGCGGTCACCAAAGTACTACTATTCGAATGAGCAATAAAAACAGATATGGTGACAGTACTGAGGATATGATATGCTTTATTGCAATAGTATCAATCAATACACTCTCAAATTTTATTTACTATTTTGAGCTTCGTTGTGATCTCAAAAAATACATTTTATCTTACACGTTGAATATTTGATTTGATGATACTTACTGGAGTGAGTTTATGAAGCTCGAGAAATTTAGTAATTCTTCCATCGCTCTAGAGAGGTATACTAATACTATTAATCTAATCTATACTATCGCCTTATAATATACCAGTTGTCTCCTCTCCGATATCACCGGAAGTATCAAGACGAGAGACTCTTTTGATTCATACTTTGTTGAAGTGGCAGCAACATAGCAGATAATTAATCTGGCACACCACACAATAGGTAACAAATCTACAATCTCAACTATAATGCGGAAGAACTGCAGTAGTCTCCTCATACTATTTGCAATTGTCATCATCGGTGGCTGCGGTGCTGATGATAGTTCTATTTCAGCTGCCGCCGGCGTCTCAAAGAAAAGGGCCGTCTCAAAACATCTTCCATTGATTCGTCATGAAACTTTTGCAAATGCTATTAGTGCCCTTCGCGTAGGTGTTGGTCGTAAACTAGCAGCAGGATATCAGCTCTTCCCAAAGAGTAGTAAGAAGGCCGATGGAAAGAGTGGTAAAGCTGACAGTAGTGCAAAGAGCGATAAGGCAAACAAAAGTGCAAAGGCATACTCCAAAGGACAGAAGGAAAATGACTCTACTTTGTTCACATCATGCGCTGATGTTCAAGCAGAACTTGATGCATATAAAGCCGAGGCTAAAGCACCTCATTGGTTATTCGTACAAATGGCTGATACGTGTACTCTATATCGTGATGAAGATGGTGTATATCACCTTGAATCAAGCAACTTTCACAAGGATACCGAATTGTTTACTGATCGTCCTATGCAACTGGAAAAGACTGAGGCTACATCTGATTGGTTTAATAACTTTAATGAGTTATTTGATGATGGAAAGGGTATGCCAAATGCGGCATTAACAATTGTTGATGATGATACGTCGAAGGATGTTGTTGTTTCTGTATTTGCAGAGGGATACATCAAGGAAGGAGAAGGAGATGAGGGAGTGACAACATATGGATATAAACTTGAACAATCTACTGAACAGGAGAGTGTTATGGCACTTGAGGAACTCATGGACGGAGAAGATAGGGTTACATTTGATCATTGTTCCATGTTTATTGAGTAAGATTGTTGTCTTCGTTTTGTTACATGTCTCTTATCTCCTTATCTTATATTGATTCTAATATAACATTTCAATTGAATCATACAATTCAAACCATCACCTGTGAAACAGCGGGAATTCAATCATACAATTCGAATGAGGAGGATGAGGAAGATGATGAGAGAAGAAGAAGATGAAGAAGATATCATCTCAATGTAGAACAAATGTGGTGTATTAGTCGTCCAAGAACTGCCACGGCATTTTGGATTTGGCAAGTTTATTATCAAGACACCGCTAAGAATAGTTTCGACTCATATGTATGTCAGCCTAATTAATCATCATCGTCCGGGCAAGTATTACAGATCTTCAATAGATATTCCACCCAAAAACATGAATCTTCTTCTAACTCCGTCATATCCGATTTGATAGAAATAGATAATTGTCCACTTGCACAGGCATATCGTCCTGTACCACCAACATCGGGTACTTCACTACATCATAATAATCGTCTTTATTCTCATCATTTCGATAGACATACTCTTGGTAGATAATACTAGATTTGTAAAGTGTACTATTTGCACCAACCTCGCCATGAATAGGGTCAAGTAGAAACCCCGCTGTGGCATAGAAACCTCCATCGTTAAAAGTGGGCGTAGGAGTAGCAACATTATCCGTTTGTTTACTCCAAAATTGAATACCAATCGGTGTTGTAAAGTTTACATCATCAAGTATAGAGCCGTAAATTGATCGAGATCTGGTTTCACCAATTTGAATTTCTTGACGAGGAGGAAACCCGATTCTAGTTCTAGTTCTAATTGATTCGAAGCTATTTTCACCGCCGCATCTTCCAAAATCGGCAGCATAGTTGAGCTCGATCCTTTCACAGTTGCCCCCATTGTTACTCTCTTTCCAAGGGCTTCCTTGTGGTCTTTTAGATACAGTTTGTACCGCCATTGCAATGATGGCTACAGAGAAAGTAAGAAACTTTTTCATGATCATGAGTTATAATGTGTTGCGTTGCTCTTGCTGTGCATCAAATCTAGAAGAATAAGAGGTTTGCTAAATTGTCCAATTGAGCTGCAAGTATAGACACCGGGTTGCTTAGGTATAAGTTTAAAGGGTACGGGTAGCTATCTACCTAATAGTTGAGATCGATATACCTAGCTATCGATAGTAAGATGAGGGGGCAGTATTATGTGTTTGGGCAGTGATGTGCTGACTAACTTAGCAGGTTTGAGCTCCTCCATGCAAAACTTTATCAACATGATGACCCACATCTTGCCGTCGTGCTACTAAGTAATTTGATACTCCATACCTCCCTCTTTTCAACGTTTGATTGTTTAGATGTTCTTGTGGTGAATAATACTCCCGCCGCCGCCGTACTTCCATGGCCAACATAAAACATATTGCAAAATAGGCCAAGATCAAATCTGCCCAAGCAGTTTGTTACATTGAGATTAAGTTAAGATTAAGTATCAACTGCTCAGAGAATATGACAGATGCTTGTTCCTTTCCACAAGCTACAAAAGAATGATTAAATCAATGTTAATACTGTATGCACCGCCGAGAGTACGATATCGGGGGGGAGGAGCCTAAAGACACCGCATTGCAAATGCTTATATTTCGAGGAAGAGTATTGCCATCAACTCTACTCTAGAGAATGGGCTTATAGCATTTGCATATGATGTATAGAAGATAACGCTGACAAACAATATGGATATCCCGATATTGATCAAAGTTACGCCATCTCGACGGATCTCATGCTTATCAAAAGATGATGGAAGCAAGGAAGGGAAGGAATCATTACTTACATCTCTCATACAGCAAATCAAATCGAAAGATGATGAATTAGCATCAAAAGATGAACAGGTTGCAAGATTAGAAGCAACGATTGCTAGTTTAGAAGAGAAGATTATCAATATGTCACTAGATCTTGCATCGTCAAAAGCAAGAGAAGACGTTCTTAGTTTGATATTATCAAAGTCTATACAGCAGAAGCAGCATAGTGATACTATACACAAGAGCAAGAAGAATAACTCAAGACGGGATAGCAATCTACTCATGTCATCTCTTCCCAACCTAGGATCATCCTTCATTGATCTGTTTAGAAGGCAGAGCGACACCCCACTCGAGGATACAACTTTGGAGGATACAACTTTACTAGAAGATAGTTCACTTGTATCCCAAAACCAAATCACCACATCAAACACTGTTGCAGCAGAGAGACGTGCTTCATTGTTCTCGACATTGCAATGGTCTTTGGAAGAGTAGCAGACGACAGGAGTCAGCCTATTGTAGTATGGCAAGATATAATACTAAATGTTTCTAACTTTCAAACTCTAATCTTATGCATCTATGAAGTTTCATCAGTTCATTCTTGTGCCTCCTCATGACAAATGAGGAGGTTCATCCTAGTTGAGAGTTTGTATACCCTTTATCTCTCAACTGTCCCCTCATGGGAGATACTACCCCTCCCCCTATTTCTCTTCCCAAGATATCTCCTCTCCTCAGTCCACCCTTTTCACTACACGCATACCTCATACTTCCTCACCCTCATACATACTTCCCACCACAACTTCCTAATATATCTCCCATAATGAAGTATCATGTTGTCTAGATCTAAAACATTGTTGTAAGAACACACGTTCCCTAGGTTTGGGATGATGTGCTTGAGTCATACACCAAGAATCGTCACCCTTGGGATGCAATTCAAACTTTTCCTCCTTGAAATTCAATCCAATAAATGTTTGATCATTAATCTCATTTACATCAATACCACCCCGTGAGATTGTTTCTTTACATTGTTGTAATCGCAGCGGACGATTTTCACTATCATACCCTGTCAATGTCATGCATAAATTTGCATTCATTGCCGGCCTAATTGTATTCCCAACAACATTCCACTGTTGTTGACGTCTACCGCCACACCACTCGACATCGACAGCCTCACCTTCCCGACATTGTCCATTACATTCCATACACCAATATGTTTCACGTGAACTCTCCTGCCACCAGTATCCGCGTTGCCAATACAATCGTAATCGAAAATCATTCGATGTTGGCATGGGAGTTGGTGATTGAGATGGTGCGGCTGTGGTGGTATAATACTCAAACAAACCATTCCATACACGTGGACTAAAACTTGATTCAGAGACAGATAATCGTTTACCTATACCTTCATAGATTATCATATCAGAATTCCAAGTAGTCATTGCAGGTGTTTCTGTAGACGTATTCAATTCACCAGTTGCAGAACTAATACCCACTCCTTTACTCTCACGCATGTATGGTCCTTCAGTACTGGTAATATAAAATGATTGTATAGATTTATCATCTACCAGTAGTGGTTCAAATGACCCAACAGGTAGATAGGTCGGTCTATCCAATCCTTTGCCCATAACTAATGTCTCTGCAATTTTAGTCCATCCATTTAATGTCTTATCAAAGTTGACATATGAACCCTCTCGTGTATACACTTGTACATTCATACTTGTAGTTACATGTGTATTAAATGCCAAGTTGGTAATTACTAAATGATCACGAGCCAGAATGTTAAACATACATCCAGCATACGAATGTGAACTATCGAATTGTGTTGTTATAGTTTCAATGACTACCGGTGATTTCGATGGGGCAGGTGTAGGCGAACTTGAGGGTCGTAATGTAGGTGTGTTTGTTGGTTGCAATGTGGGAAACTTGGTAGGCAGTCTAGTTGGTTGGGGTGTGATTAAATCATAGGATATTGCTCCACTAAACAAGTGTGGTGTAGTGCTAGATATAGAGTTCCAAGTTGAGGATTGTTTAGTAAGTCCGTCGCCAAATAGAATTAGCTTATCATCTTGGTATCGTTTTGTAGTTTGACCATTGGAATCAAATGAGAGACATTTTGAGTTGATAGAAGCACATTTGATGTAAAAGGAGCGTTTTTCATTGGTTGCTAGATTGATAATTGATGGGAAGTTAATCGACGTCGATCCGTTATTGCTAGCAAAGACGGTCGTACTTTTAGTTAGCGTCCAATTATTCGATTGTGATTCGGAGCCTTTATATGATCCAACCTTACTATAGATTTCAATTGGTGTTGCTGAGCTGGTGGCTAAGTTGATATCGATACCTTTAATGAGTAGCGGGGATTCTTTTGCTTTGATATCAAACATGTGTACGGCCGCTTGAGAATCGATAGTTGGCGATGTGTCGTCAGCCGGAGCCGCCGATAGAGAGAGGAGTGACCGTCCGTCAATATCGGTATTAGGCGTAGTATCGATAGCGATGGCGGCGGCTAAATGATGACTGTTATTGCTGTTACTCGACGCAAGAGATACGGCCGCCGCGGCGGTGGCCATTGCTTTCATTGAGCTCGGTCGACGACTATTTTGTATCATTCTCTTCTTACTTTGTTCTCCTCGATGGCGTAGCATGGTTGTATGACTATGGCCTATAGATAAGATATGTTATCTGACTATTGAATTGCAATACAATGATAGTCTTCAAGCGCTATGTTGCAGTAAAAAGTTGCTCGGCGTCAAGTTTGAGGCGGCACGAAGTTCATTTCAAAGTGAGAAAGAAAGCACGCGTCCTAAGGACTCCCCTTTAGTTCATAAATGCAAGATTCTTACTTAGGTACTTATTAATTTTTCTTTAGCAGCGGGGGAGAGATAACTATTGCAATAAAGCATATGGTGTACCCACAGTACTGTCACTAGATCAGTTTTTAATACTCTTCCGAATAGTAGTACTTTGATGGCCGACGATTTGATATTAATTGAGTTAGAGTAGGATACGCTCAGCGGTATCCTTTATAAAAAAATCTTGCCCAAACACTACATACACCTTCACTATTGCTCGTCTTCCTCTACAGCCACAGTGACAATAGTATTGAAGCAGTGGTCGATAAGTAGCGTCAACGTCACTAAAGTTGACAGCGACAGTTTTGGTACATATTATATCAACATACACAGTCTGTACTCTTCTCAAATAAACTTTTATGATGGATGAGGAAAGCAAAGAGGTATTGCGTAGGATCAAAGAGAATGATGATAATCTGACCAAGCTTTACATCAAGGATGATGCTGAGTACGTGTATGAAGAGAGTTTTATATTCAACTCCAGTAAGGGTAGCGACTTTACTAAGCTCGGGCAATATATTGCAAAGAATGACCAACTCACAGATTTGGATATTAACGTTCAATCGGTGGCCAACATTAACATACCAAGGGGATTCTACAATGGTTTACGACACAATTCTACAATTCAAGCGTTAATGTTACGTTGTAATTATGCTCTTCTTGGTGATGTAGGGAATGGCGTATTGAGCGCATATCGTGAAAACAGCAACCATTTGACCCATTTGTATATATTACGAGCTAATCTACAACAAAACGAAGCAGAACATATTGCCTTGACTTTGAGGAGCTGCACAAATCTGTCGCATATCAATCTATGCGTCGGCAATATAAATGGTCAAAAACTTGTACTAATGGTTGAGGCATTAAGGGGACAAAGCTCACTGGAGAGACTTTATTTGAATAATAATAGTATTGGAAATGATGGATGTGAGGCTCTTGCTACATTACTTAGTCATCCAAATTGCAATTTACAAGAGATCCAAATATCAGAGAACAATATTGGTAATGAGGGTGCAATTACCCTTGCCGGCAGTTTAGCAAACAATACCAAGTTAAAGAAAATCTTCCTCACGGATAACCCAATTGACCCCAGTGTAGCTGGAATCTTCTGCAACTTACTATGCAATACGACAAGCATCGACAGTATATATTCATCAAATCATGCACTGTGTGGTTTACATTTTGGCTGGTTAATTGGTTCAGTTGGACATGGACTCTCTCAACTACTTGGAATCAATTCGAAGACGAATAAAAGACATGTTGCAATGAAGAAGATTTTGAAGTATAACAATCTTGGCATGCAGCCGTTGTATGATTGGGATACAGAAGACGAGTACTCTTTGAAGGCGCTACCTTTTGTTATTGATTGGTTTGAGAATGCAAGGGTGGCTGTTAGACTTCCGCAAACTAGGGAGGAGATTAAAATGGCGGGAGGACATAGAGAAGAAGATCCGGGGAGAAGTTACAACATTGACGAGCGGAAGTTATCAGCAATCTATCAGTTTGCAAGGGATATGCCATTGTTGTTCATCCCTGCCTCAGGGAGAGTTAGAAGGAGCAAACGGAAAAGAGGCGGCAATTAGTTCACAAGCGGATACCAAGTCCGAGAGGGAGAGCTATGATATTGAACCGAGGAAGATATGGTGCGTGAAAAGGTGGTGTGATTATGGAGTAGTATGAGCATATGCTACTGTCTATTTACTTGTATATAGTAAGGTTAAAGAGTGTACCTATTCTACGACAGAAGAGTATCTTATCTACTTCTCTCCGCCCCCCTCCATATTAACTAGTATAACTAGACCTTCAATACCCCACCTTATACCCTCCACTTCCACTAATCTCATTACCAAGTCCTCCAATATGTAGTATCATACCGTCTAGTCTTTTCACACTTCTCAGGATAAACAACCTCACCAGGCTTGGGATGATGATGTTGACTTAAACATCTTCCACTTTTATCATCTGTCAACAATTCAAATTTACCACTAGCACTTACTTCACTAAAACTTTGATTACTTGCATACCGTCCTTGTCCTCTACCACCTGAATTATTGTTTCTCTTGCAATATTGCAATCTAGTGGGTGAACTTTTACCATTATACCCCGTAGCAGTAATACATAAAGCAGGATTACTCGCTGGACGTATCGTATGTCCAATTGCTAAAAACTTTTGACGTATATAATTACCACCCTTACAAGTGTGAATTTCAATGGATGATCCGGACTTGCATGATCCACGACATTGCATACAGTAGAATTTTTCGGTACGGGAGTTTTGCCAATTGTATCCACGTTGCCAATGTAGACGGATGCGGAATCCACCGGTTGGTTTAGGCTTGTTGATGTTGTTGTTTGGTGGTTTGTTATTGACAACTTGATTTGGCGGCGGTCTGTTGTTTGTATAACTTGGTCTTGGTGGAACACTAACTTGATTATTATTATTAGTGTTAGTGTTAGTAGTTGTAAAGATGTTGGAATGGATGGGCATATCAATCAATGCCGAGTCTTGATCAACAGCTGATTGAATTAAACTCGGTACAACGGGTGCGATAACTGGCGGTGTTGCTTGTGAATCTGGATGGTTGGCATTCTATAATATCATATGTATTAGCCAGGAGTATATGCATACAAAAGTTAGTCACATGATAGATAGCAAGGCAATACATATCATAGGGATATCATACCGATGACATATGATAGATAGTAAGGCAGTATCATTGTACATAAGACAAGCAATCAATATACAAAACGTACCTCCCAAACACAAATCTTTCCTCCACCGACATTGGCACCACAACAATCACAATCACTCTCTTCTCCATGCTTCATTATATTGTTCAAATCACTACCATTATGACAAAAGCATTGTCCTTTGAACTCTCTACCAATGTATCGATAACCTCTGTAAGATGAGCGTTATCAAGGTTTATGAAGATGAAGAGAGATGAGAGTAAACTTCTGTTAGTACACATGTGGTTTGCAATTGAAAGAGGTACAAATAAAGTCAAATATGAAATCCACAATCTCAATCCTCTCTCACTCATATCATGTGCACAGCGAGGGATGTATGTGAGTGTGTCCCTCAAATACTAAACAGCAAAATCTGTGCATATCATGTGCACAATGTCTACCCCACTGCCCTCTATTGTGTAATGTATTAAAACACAGAAATAGCACAAAAGCTCCTCGCCCAAATAGACAAAACAAAATTTTACAAGATGAAACAATACAAACGCGGTACTTTCCTATCAGTGCATGTCTTTTCACATGTTAATACTAGGAGAGGCGCGTTTCACAGTTTATAAAGATAAAGAGAGACGATAGTATCTTATGTTAGTACATACGGCTTGCAAAGACAAAGTATACATACGGGCTTGTCAAAGACAATCAAACAAGGCAAATTAAGTACAAATTATGTATCAAGCCACCGAGAATTTCAAACAAATTCGAAATGCGGACTTTCCAGAGTGATATTTACCACTCAATTCAAATGACATTATACGATCATTGAGTTTGTCAGTGTAACAGCCAATGTAGGGGGAATGATGAGTGCCGGATGTTGGACCACATTTTGGTGCTGCTAGTTGAGTTGTTGTTTGGGGAGAAGTTTGAGATGTTGTTTGAGAAGTAGCATTGGGTTGTTGAGGTCTTTGAGATGTTGACGCAAATTGTGCTTGTCGATGTCTTTGTTTTTGCTGTCTGATACTTTGTCCACGACGACGGCGATTGACAAGACGACGCTGCTTATTATTTGCAATACGTCTTTGTCTAGTATTACTATGATATTGTTCTTGTTGAGCCTTATATCGATTTGCATCATACGATTGCTCTGTTTCTAAACTTTGGCCATCGGTGGCGGTATCGTCATTAATCTTCTCTGCTCCTCGGGCTACAGATGTTAGGGCCAATATAGCCGTAAGAGATACAACACTACTGTTACTCATTGCTACAACACCTTTACGTTATACTTTATACACCTAATATGCCTCGCTACTCTCACTCCTCAAACCTAACTCATCGTTTAGAAAAAATGAGCCCCAAAAGTCGTAAGGTATCCAAGTCGCAACTTATAGCTCAGCCTGCTACCGAGCCACCACCAATTGATGACATCTGACGCTGACTATTTAACAGTGTATTGGAAGAACTTTACTGAGATATCAATCATCTTTCAGGGTAGTGCTTATTGAGTTGCTCAGATGTGAGGTTTCAAAGTACCGCTGATGGTATCCTTACTATTCACGACAGAGACTTTATTTTCCTCATCGGGTACATAGTAGAGAGGGAGTTGAAATGTCCTCCTGTTATTGATTTTAGCTACTTATACGTATCTTATTTAAAGTTTACGTCTTGTGTTTATAGCTCATACATTCATTAACGTCCGACCCTTTGCCACTGTGGGGGTATATTGCTTTCCCTATGCCTATCTCTTTCTCTTTTTGTCTTTGACTTTATGAGATGTAGGGACGAAGAGCAATGGCATGGCTTTGGCGAACTCATAAACTGCAGATAACTTCATTTGGGGAACTTCCTCATCCTCACTACAATCATCATCAACTTCATGGACAGCCACCAATGCCTTATCGTACCAATCAATGACATAAGGCAGTGACTTAAGAGTCCATTCACCATTAATATCCCAATCGTAGAGCGGTTCCATATCAATATCGGGGTGGTGTCGTAGTATCTTTTTCATAGCAACATGACTTTTGTTTGACGTACTACCATTCAGTTCTAGTAAGGAGACAAGCACCCGACGATTAGGATAATCAAGTTCAACCAATTCAAGTGTATGATTTGATGAATATGTGTCATTGATACTTAAAGTATTGCATAATAATCTAACGAAGTCATCTTCTACACTACCCTCTATTGGAAGATTGTTAAGATCGAGATCTATTCGATTATTGTTAAGATCGAGTGCCTTTAGCTTGGTATTGTTTGCCAAACTGTTGACTAGTGATATGACACCTTCATTTCTGATGTTATTTCTATTAATTTGAAGTTTGCAGATGTTACAATTTGGATCTTCGAGTAATGTAGTCGATAGTACCTCACATCCGTCATTACCGATAAAATTATCATACAAATCAAGCTCCTCAAGCTGTGAGATATGCCTCATAGCGTCAACCATTGGTGCTAGCTGTTCATCGGTAATGCCACAGATACCTAAAGAAATACTTTTTAAATTTGTACATGCCTGTAGGGCTGCGGCAATTACTCTTTCTCCTCCATTGTCTAAACTTGCCATGCCGATTGAAAGGCTCGTAAGGTTGTTGTTTGCCTGATATGACATCAAAGTTTGACTGAAGAATCTCCAACCAATGATACGATTATAGTCACAAATGAGACTCAATGATTTAATAGAAGAATTAAGTCGGAGACCATCGAAGAAACTATTCGTTTCAATATGTAAATTAATAAACACCATTATAAGTTGTGTAATGTAAGTATTCTTCCCAATTGCAGCACCTAACCGAGCATAGTCGTATTGATCAGTTGATTTATATCCATCCCCTCCTAATTTTAATATTTTCATAGTAGAATCATTTTGTTGCGCCCTACGCAACATCCTTTCGCTACAATTCCAACTAGGTAACCTACGTGTACTAGACATGATGTTTCTAAATTATGATGTTCATAAAAGTATGTAAGAGATATTGCTGTATGTTGCTATACCAGACCGTCACTGTTTCTGAATATGATCTGGAGACGCTGTCGGTGCTTATTGACCACTGCTTGCAATCAATATTGTTTGCCCCTAATGATAACTAAGAAGTAGATGAAGTATGAGTAGAAGATTTTTCTTTAAGGATACCGCTGAGCGTATCCTACTCCGACTAAGAACTATTGGCCTTACACCGATCGTGAAAGTACTACTATTCGAAAGAGCATTAAAAACTGATATAGTGACAGTACTGTGGGTATACATATGCTTTTGCAATAGCTATCTCTCCCCGCTAAAGAGCTCTTAGTTAGACTTCTGAAGAAGCAAATTATTATTTTTGCAAAATGATACCGTTTGATCGCCATGGTTGTCTCTGTCATTTCTCTCCCCTTAGATGGGGGACTAATGGATTGAGTAGTACATATATCTTACTATATTTACATCTTATGTCTACATAGTATACTTCAATTGTGGACCGTTCCCCTCTCTAGACTATATCTCATGGGGAGTGTATCCAACATGCGGCATCCACTTAACTCCTCCTCTTACGCTTCTTCTTCTTGCTCTCAACATCGAAGGGTATAGCAGCAGCAAATGATAACGGCATAGCCCGAGTGAACTGAAATATTGCCGATAACTTCTTTGGGTCAATATCATAACTCTCCCTCTCGGACTCAGTTTCCGTTTGAGATATGCCCAAATTGGCAAGCTCCCTCTTGTTCTTTACCTTTGGGAAGATCTCATCTGCTCTCTCAAACCAAGCAACTACATAAGGAAGTGCCTTTAGATTCCATTCCTCGTCTTCCGAAGCCATATCAAACAATGGTTCCATATCAATGTTGGGATGGTAAAGTAATATCTTTCTTATTGCAACTTGTCGTTTGTTTTCTATCTCGTTCAGCTTTAACAATGATCTTAGTTCTGGGCCTAACTGACGAGATAATCCTGGATATAATCTTATGTATTCAAGTGTATGGTTAGATGAATGGATGCTATTGATACTTGTTGTGTTGCATAATACATTACAGAAGGGTTCCTCTGTTGTTTGATGAAATAGAATTGGATTGTGATGAAGGTCAAGTTTCCTTAAGCTTGTATTGTTTGCCAGGCTATTAGCAATCATTATTATACCATTAATACGAATACGATTTTGATATAATTGAAGTGTGTTTATATTGCAGTTTGGATCTTGAAGTAATGTAGAGAGTGCCGTACAACCAGTACTCCTAATACTATTTCCTCCAAAACTTAGTGTCTCTAATGAACTGTGTCCTCTAATTGCTTCCACTATCAGTAGTAGTGTTCTATTATTAATATTACAGTGAAAAAGACATATACGTTTGAGATTTGTGCATCGATGGAGTGTTGTGACTAATACAGTATGCCCGTTTCGCAGATTAGAACAAAGAATGTCGAGACGATTAAGTTGGTTGCTTTTATTGGTCAGTTGATACACCTCAATATCTCCTCTGCTACTTCACCCAACGAATCACGACAATTAAAGAACAGATCATTGATGGACGAGTTCTGTTTTAGCCCATCATAGAAGTCTCTATTTGATGCCTCCAATGCGGTAATAACACTTTCTGCAACGCTCAATTTGGTGAGATGTGTATTGGTTGCAATTGATGCGCCGAGCGTAGAGAAATCATCGCTATCACTTGAGTTGAATGTAACATCCTTACCACTACTACTTAATTTAATACGGAAGCGGTTAAACGTATCACCCCATAACCGATCACCTAACACCAACTCGTCAACCTTTGAATTATTCTTCTCAATCTTTTGCAACACCTTTTGGATATTATTATCAATCATTCTTGTTGCAGCTGAAAGTCGTCTCTTTGATAACATATTGCAATGATTATTCTGCGGTAGTATCGAATTGGTATATAGCGCTATATCAAAGCCAAAACAGAAGTTGACTGTGTGATATTATAACGATACGAGGGTATCAATTATAACTCCATTGTCCATTACCAATGGATATAACTGCAACATCTCTTGATTCAATACGGATACCGAAAGTTACTTGAGGATACCAAGAAGTCTACTCGTCACAGGCACATACGAATGCTTTGACAGAGCATAATACATACCAATGTCACTTGATATGATGTATGTACGTGTGTTGTCTTGGTTATGGACGTCTTGTGATACATCAAGGTACTCAAAGCGAGTAAATGTGCACATCATGTGCACAATTTTTATCAATCTCATCATCACTTGTTGGTTTACTTGATATCAAGAAGGAAAGTGATAGGGTGAAGAAGGAGCGTGATAGATTGGCAAAGCAACTCAATAATCAACAGCAACAGCAACAGCAAGAAGAAGAGATACCAATCGAACAAGTTGACAATGTCGTCGACACAGAAACAACAAACAACAATGATAAAAAAGAGACGACAAACAAACCAACAATATCAAATCACGAAAAGGCACTAAACGAAGCAATCATGTCCGACAAAACCACCCAAACTAAATCAATACTAAATGCTTATCAAAATCAAAATCAACTTACATTTGATATTAAAGAAATTACTATTGAAGTGATACAACAGATTAAATCAGATGTAATGAAGGTAATTAACTTTGTCGCACCTGAGGGGAGTTATACAAGAGACGTCATAAGACAGATACAATCTGATATGATCAAAATGTATAATGTTGTAATATCCAAGGAGACAAGAGATAAACTTATACCATATATTGATCAAGCCAAGTTATCAATACAACAAACAG
>Ga0075439_12320_pt1 | contig 14550 bp, 11 predicted proteins | sample MintriSingleCell_FD_74264 | JGI IMG/M metagenome (GOLD analysis project Ga0075439, IMG submission 74264) | Marine eukaryotic communities from Monterey Bay, USA to study complex ecological interactions - Minidiscus trioculatus JGI Plate_4_G5... | ecosystem: Environmental > Aquatic > Marine >... | reverse complement strand
GTTTCTCGTGTATCATCAACTCTTCGTCATCGTCTAGATCCAACTCTTCCACAACTAATGCTATATTCTTGGCCCGTTTTGTAGTCTCAGCCTGTATCTCACGTATATTAACATTACTCTTCATCTTCGTCCTACCAATCCTATGCCGTTGTCCAAGGTTTGATACATTAATATCGACTGAAGGGAAGCCATAACGAACTGCACCCTCCATTGGCCATGTTTTTAACTCTGTCAAATCACTTAATGACCACCCTCGAACAAATCTATCTTTGTTAACATTATTACCATTCTCATTCGAATTTGATTTATATATAACTTCATTATCTAATAATATTTGTATTGTATTGCCAAAGTTACTTGGTGGTGGTAACTGTTGTATACTACCACTACTAGCAGTTATAGTTGATTCAATCTCATTTTGATACCGAATAACATCATCTCGAGCGAATAATAATCCATTCTTTAATACATATTGTTGTGATCTTGTTATTGTTGATATGTAGGTTTGACAATTGTGTAAGTCGTTTAGTTGTTGTGTAAATCTACTACTGCTACTCATATCTTTGTCTTTGTCATTATGATGGTTTACAATGTTCATTGCCCGGCCTATACCTAGTTCATCTCCCAATGTGTCAATTAGTATATCAAATTCACCTATAATGAAAAACGTGGCATATTATGTGATGTGTGAGCAAAACATATAAAGATTCTACACGTGATATGCACATGATATTATGCACAAATATACAACATATCTAAACAAACTCACCAATGGCAGAAGTAAATCCTAACGACAATTTACCAACAGATGGCGGTATAATCTCAACTACTCCATTCTCTACTACCCTGCCATCCATCTTCTTTTGAGCAAGGTCAGAAGGAGAGGGCAAAGACCACAAAGGACGAGCTGATACAACATGAACTTTATAACCAAGTGTATTATATGCTGTAGCTAGGTAGAGTGCATAGTTCCCTCCACCTACTATTACTACCACTCTCTTCTTATTTACATGTTTGTTATTATCGTCTTTGTTGTTATTATTACTCTCCCCAACACTCTTATCGTTGTCTTTGTTGTTATTGTTATCGATATGTTGTTGAGTAGTAGATCCAATGAGTAAAGCAGTAGCAGCAGTAGATATATAATCAGCATATAAAACTTTCTTCTTCTTATTTTGAGTTGTTGGTAGAATTGCAATGGAATCTTTATATAATTGTATATCATTGATCGATATTATATTCTCTCTTGTCGTTGACACTTTATCCCCACAACCATTATCATTGTTAGTACTCGATATGCTATCCGATGTATTATCATTGATTGAGGACGGAGGAACTACTTGTATGCCTATAATTTCTGTGCCTCTCTTCAACCAAACTTCTTCGTCTTTTTCATTCTTTTTGATATCATCGTCTAATGTAATAGTAACAAACGTTACGCATCCAATTCGATTACATTTGTTAGGTGATCTTGGTGCCAAGTTTGGTAGTTTTATATCATTACTGTTGTTGCAATTGATATTGTCATTGCTAAGAGAATGTTGTTGTTGTAGAGTTTTGATGTAGTAGGATAATTCAGCACCGTCTAGTATGTAGGTCTGTCGTTTGGTTATTGCTCTTAGTGATATACTACGAGGATATTGAGATACTGTACTCCATTTAGCTTGTTGCAATGGTGCAGTAAATGCATGACAGTTACCAACGAGGAGGAAGAGGAAGAGAGATGAAGCTAAGAAGTTCATGCTTTTATTGCTTTTTGTTAGAGAAGATTCCTACTGAATTTCAATAATGCAGACCTCTACCAAACTATATTGACGGCTATCTGGTGGCCGCTGCGTAGAGTATCATATTATCATCATCTGAGTAGACGACTTCCGGAGGAAGTTGTCTATTGTCATTGCAAGTTGGGCTGAGTGTGTTTGGCGAAGAAACGACAGTTTAATTCATGGAGATACGTGTCCAATTATACAATCTGTCTTTCCTTCAACCTTTCGTTAGAAACATAATTGGGTGTGAATCCTTCTTTTTGGGTATCCTTTGCAAACGAACTTTGCCACCACAATTAATGTCCCAGTTCCCTCCACCTTGGTATCATTGCAATAATTACATTGCAATAGCTCTTCAAACCTACTATATCCACCCCAACGAGGAAGCAAAACATACCCCCAGCTATCCTCCTAATATATATCTTTACACTATAAAGTATGAGAGTTGTATCCATCGCCCTTCGCACTTCTATTGTTGCATCGTTAGTCTCCTCAGTTGCCGCTTCTTAAATAACAATAACAATGAATCATCATCAAACCCACACCATCATAAACCTCGTCACTTAGCCAAGGTAGCCAAGAATAGTAGTGAAGGTAGTAAGGGTGGTAAGATTAGCGGTAGTAAGAGTGGTAAAGGATCGAAGGGTGCTTCTACTCCAACAATCCCACCCAGTTTTGATACCTCCGACATCTGCACCAACATCTGCACCGACATCTGTTCCAACTACATGTCAACGGAGTTGTACTGATGATACTTTTGAAGTTACTAGTGATCTTTCCGGAGAAACTGATGATACTTTTGAAGTTACTAGTAATCTTTCCGGAGAACAGATCTATCGCTTTGGATTTGGTACGCTTACTGGAGGGGCTACGTACGATGGCAATATGATTGAAAATGATAATTTATGTGGCGATGAAGTTCAAATAATCAATTATTTTGTAGATAGTGGACTATTTTGCTCTAACGATCTTTTCAGCGACTGCTTTAGTGATCTCCCAACTGATACATTGTATTTGTTCAACTCTGGCCCGACCACCGAAGGGTTTCCCTTTACAGTACGATACGAGTTAAACAATGGTCTTGAATGTGCGATGACTGTTACGATATTGCCTGCCCCCAGTATCGAGAAGGGTGAATCTGAGGGGATTGGATTTGATCCACGTGCATTTGAACTTGATGAGGAAGAAGATTTGGACTTCCTAATGTCAATGTCCATGTCCATGTAATTGAGAATGAAAGAAGAGGCGATAAAGATAGTAGGTTAGATACACATGCTCATCAATTTTAAAGGTATGAGTGGTGATTTGATGTGGTTTAGTTCAATGGTCGGCTAGTTAGCGGATGTTTATATGTCAGTGGGGTTAGTTTGTTTGATGATTGTTAGAAGAAGTATGCTCTAGTTCAAGAGTAATAGATATGTGAGATGTATGGATGTTTTATCGATGATAGAAGATTTGTTAAGATAGATTTGATGTTTTAGAGTTACAAATAGATTGTTATAGATTGATATAGATTTGTTTGTACCAGTATATGTTCGATGCCTCCTCATCCTATATAGTATAGCGTATATCTCCATATGATCGTCATATCATCTCTCGTGTCTCATCTTAACTACTGCCGCTATTTTAGTGTTCAATGCATCGTCTATTGTCGTTTTTGTTTGAAAGAGAATAAGAAATATTAGTATTGTATTCTCGTCATCACATATCATTCATCTCCCTCCAAACCTCATATCATCTTTACTATTGTTTTTGTTTAATACATCCGATCGAGGCATCGTATACTGTTGTTAATATATATGGCATTTGTCTTCTTCTGCTTAAACTTTTGAAGTGTGGAGAACATCGTGAGGAGAGACAAGGTTAGTAATGATTGTGTTCGTTCGTTTATCGCTTGTGTAATAACAGCTGATACACGAACGACAATACCTCTATTTGGGAAGAGCTCTTGACACAGATCTCTTCTCCAATCTGCTCTTCTATTCTTTGAAAGGGAAGTATCGGCATTATGATGTTTCTTCGGGAACACGAACTGCAGTATTATACCATCATTTTCATATACCTCATATATATTCATAACCAATACAGAACTAAGGCATATCTTTTGTTTAGATCTGGTTATAGATAATAAGTTATTTTTGGTATCCTCTCTCCTTCATTTAGATAAGCGGTGGCACCCTTCCGTCTGTAAGCATTATAAGATTATTAGATATATTTTCGCTTCATTTGTTGCTGTCATTTGTTGTTGTTGTGGCATTTAATTACTGTGTCTTGTCGGTAATATATATACTCATCATCACATCTCATGTCACTCCTTACTCCTTCCAAGCCTCATCTCATACAATCTTGTTTTATTCAATCTATCAGATGTTGACATTATAACAACTAACAATGGTATTTAACCAGAAGGTAGATATTGCAGTAGCTCATCAGATATTATTGATGATACCAACTTATTGCAATTGCAAATCTTATAATCAGATCATCTGATAACATCAACACATACTTTTAATCGAGGATACCAGTTGTGCTTTATGTTTATGAGTAGCAGTAAAAACACTAGCCGGCAACACACCACGATGAATCTAATTAGTAATGGTTGTTGCAGATCACCCCCACTTCAGTACTGTCTCTCTCCGCTTGTGATATATATATGGACTATGGAGCCTCAAAAGAGAGCTAAAAAGACGAAAGACTAAAACGTAAAACGTACTCAAAACGGCTGACTTCTTCCTCTCTTGATGCTTTCAGGCTTTCAGATACTTAGAGAGGAACATATCACAAACAGGACGGAATCAATAGTAGTACTTAGTATTATATAATAATAATGAAGCTCTCGTCAGTAATCTTCTCATCTGGCATATTTGCCACATCCGTCTCGGCATTCGCACCATCTTACACATCAAAGAACAACATTGCAATCAACACTCGACCTTCCTCAACAACACAACTGAATCAATATGCACAAACTGCACAAGGATTAGTAGACGTTACCGATGAATACGCTCAACGTGACGTATATACAATGGAGGAATGGGCAATGCAATATGGTGCCCAAAAAGCACCAGGCATTGAACTAACCACACAGGATGGTGCCGATTACGAATATGTAGCCAATCAAGGCGTTGGTGCTGGTCAAATGGTAATGTACATCCCACCCGATATCGTACTAAACTCTGCTGCCATTCAGGCTGAATTCGGTCAATCATTAATCGGAGCTGAACAAGTAGTAGTGGGTATAGATCAGGGAACACAACAACGTCTCCCACTATTCCGTCTAATGATTAAAATTCTAAGTGAATATGAAAAAGGACAAGATTCACCATTCTATCCATGGTTAAATTCCTTACCACGTCAATATTACAATGGCGTTAGTATGACTGATGCATGCTTTGATTGTTTACCACCCTATGCGGGTTGGTTGGCTAGTTCGGAACGTCAGAATTATAGTAATTTCGTTGCGGCGATACGTCAGGGTGGGTATTTACCACTGCAGCAGGAAACTATACAGGATGGACGGGTATTGAAATGGGCGTATAATGTTGCATTGACGAGATTTCATGAGGTTTGGCAACCTGAACGTGCAAAGTTGATTGCACCTCTGGCTGATATGGTAAGTTTTTTTGTTTTGTTTTGTTATTTTTGTTGTGGGGATTAAGGAGGAACATATCATGTGTTCACTTGTTCTTTGTTATGCTTGCCATTGATGTGAAGTGCATCTAATATACCCTCCTTTATATACTTTCTAACCACCACAAATCCATATCATATAAAAACCACATCGTATAGATCAACCACGGATCAGAACCAAACTGTGATATCGAAGTCGACGGACAAGGTGGATTTACCGTAACAGCAATGTACGATATCCAACCCGGTGAACAACTAAAGATTACACTAGGCGACCCAACCAATCCCACGCCCATCTTTGCCCAGTATGGCTTTTTACCGAATGATTGTGCCACTATCTTTTGTAAGGCTATGCACTTAGATCCTATTATTAAAGAGTTGGGATATGATTTTAAGGATTTGTTATTTCAGACTGAAAGTGGTGAGATTGCACCCAAGGTACGGTATTTGCTGTTGTGTGTTTGTATGTATGTGTGTTATGTGTGTAGATTGTATATACATCATATCCATATCATATACTCATCCCCCGCACCACTCCTCTTCTATATAATTCATAGGTTTGGGATATCTTCCTATACGAAATTTTACAACAGAATGATCAAAATGCCTGTGACGCATACTACGTAGCATGTAAGACAAATGACGAGGTTACCAAACAACAGTATCAAGAACAATACTTCCAATACACTCTCGATGCAATGAAACAACATGTTTACGGTATCATGGCAGATGTTGAACAATTAACTATGAAGGCACAGAGTTATGATGTTAATACCCACCCTCGTGTGCCAGTAATTGTTGCACATAACACATTGGTTTCTCAAACGTTTACTATGACTGCTGCCTTACTTGAACAGATGGGTTAAGATTTAGATTAGATGGAAGGGTATATACTTGCGGGTTAATTCGAATTAGAGTAGAGATTGTGGTGTGTTAATGATGGTTGAAAAGAAAAGAACACATCTGTTAAGATGAGAGAGATGGTTAGATGAACACTAGTAGAGGGATAAACTAGATCAAGGTGTTATCTCATGCTCTTCTCGTTCCACCTCTCTATCATCTCTATTGTATCTCTAGCTCCTCCATGAACAGGTTCATAAGGGAAGAGAGTGGGCGACAATATGGGGATTAGATATCATATCATCAAACATTGAGAACGATAGGAAACTCTCTGTGTATAATACTGACTATATTAATCCGCATTTAACTATTTCCTTTTCGTCATTTCCTCTATCATCAATACCGAAATTCAATATTTCATTTGATCATCATCTCTTCCTCTTTCCTCCATACCATTATGAACTCTATATGATTCAAACACTAACAAACACTAACAACCCCTGCTTCCTACTAAAGTGACCGGCCCCACCTTAACCCCAACTTAAAACATGAGAGATACTAACATGACCAGACCTAGACTTAGACTGGTCATCAAGGCAACCATACTATTCGTCGTCATCCCTACTACTACACCAGATGCCTTTAATGCCGAATCTTCTTGTTTCTCTTCTTCCCCCTCATCCTTTATCTTATCAATATCAAATACACTAACACTAACTTTTGGACTTGCCACTGGACTATTCGTTGTTACTACCGTCTATTTTCCTACACTATCAAGTATATCACCACCACCACCACTACTCATATCAACTGGACAATAGATACGTTCCTGTACACCAGGTAATTCCACTTCCGCCATACTACCAAGTGTATTACCTGTACTCCAATAGGCTACATTATTCTTAGTAAAACATCCCTTAGTTGGAAAGTCATCATTGGAATATCCAATTGGTATATTTAACTTTTGAGCTGATTCATCACATTGTTCTTCTGTCATACAGACTGTTTTGTAAATACCGATTAGTTGATTTGTTTTGCCGTTCTTTAGTTCTAATGTATTGTCATTTGGTTTAATTCGCCATTTGATTAGCGTAGTGTTGGATGGCATCCAATTGTTCAAATATGTACTTTCTTGTTCAGCTAAATCGTCAGTACATCCAATTAACGTTTGACCAATGGCACCATCAATTACAAATGATGTCGATGATAACTCCTTATATCTACCAAAATAGCTATTACATCCAGTTTCACCCTTTAGATCATTGAATATATCAAATGTTAATGTTATTGCCGTATTATAAATTGGACTGACTAACTCCTCAGTCTCATTATTCCAATATTGTATAGCTGTCCATGTTGGCATAACCAATTGAGGGAATGAATTTATTACATTAATTACAGTTTGTTGAGCTACATAATTGTTACAATATAATCTTGATTGTAATGTTGGTAAATCTGTAGAACTAATCTCATCGATAGTGCCGGGTGACCAGAATGCGTTGTTGTTTTTAGTGTAGCATCCTTTTGTGTGTAGTTGTAAATGTTCAGATGTGTAGAGTGGTATATTAAGTGAGGATGCGGCTGTTTGACATTCGGAGAATGATTTGCAAATTGTTGGTGTTGCAATTGCAATGGGGGAGCTGGTATCGTCTTGTGGTTCTTCGATTGCAATTAGAGGTGATGATGAGATTATTACAGGCTCATTGTTGTTGTCGTTGTTGTCAGTAGTAGTAGATGGCTCGTCAATATCAGATAAGTCGAGTGGAACATCTTCGCTTGTGATTGGTTTAGTACTCGATTGTTGTCTTAAGCCGCCGTCGGTATCAGTGTAGAGAGGTCTATCGAATAGACCAGCATTGGCTGACTTGATACTACTAGAAGCAGCAGCAGTTATTGTTAGAAGTCGAGAGTAGTAGTCGACCATGATGGATGAAAAGATATAAGTAAATTAGAGTGATTTGAAATTTCGATATGATATTGAGTGTTGAGAGCCTCTGATCAATTATGACCGCCTAAAATAGGATGATATATGTAGAGCCAGGTTATAAGAAGAGCTGATTGATTGCAATAGGCACAATGAATAGATAACTATAGCAGCTACCATAGCGCCCTCACAATGAAGTGGTTGGAAGTTTCAGTTAGTTTGGAGGTATGTAGCGCGGTATCCTTTTTGTGAGCGGTTTGCTCTCCACATATTCCTGAAGAGCGGCGAGGCATGATGTGCTATCGATATACTCAAAATTCCTAAACATATGATTGGATAGTGTATCAGCTTGTTGGCTACATACTTCTTCTTCTATATAAAACACTTTTCATCAAATCTATCACAACTCAAAGATTTATGAGAGTTTAGTAGGATCGATAATAGTTAAAGACAATAATAACGGGGGAGAAAGATAAATGGTAGATGTTAGACGGCACCTTCCTCTCACTTTGAATCGCTCGTCGTCAAGGGTATCATCATCAAGGCAGCGATGGACGAAGTCTTGCTATGGCTGTGGATTAATATTGATCATCATATCATATTGTCTTGGGTTCTTTAGTGGTCATTACTTTGCAATTATTAATATCGATAATGACTACATACAATTAGCACCCATCGACAACGTTACTTTAACAACGGCTACTGATACTGATGACATTGATAAAGATATTATCGATCAGCCACCACCAGTGATAAACATTATAAACCCATCAATAGTTACATGCAATAATTGCAAAGGTATCTTTCAATACGATCCACCAAACTATTCACCAAATGCATCGACAATCCTCTCCGCGGAGAATATGACCTACAGCGCTAGTTCAAACCCAAAGTTCAGAATCTTCTTCCCAAAACATGATCATATTACTAATCCTGAGTTGTGCATTAAAGAATGGTACGAGAATAAACAAAAGTATCGAGGTAAAGGTATGAGTGTGTGGGAAGAAGATTTAGTTATATATGATGCCTTCTTTAAAGATATACAATGATAAATAGTAGTGATATGTTTTACTTAGAAATTGGCGGTCATAACGGTGTACGATCGAGTAATACAAGATTATTCGATGTTTGTTTAGGTTGGTATGGATTATTGATAGAGCCAATTCCTCGATTATACAATAGAATGGTCAAGTTGAGACCAAATGCACATCATCTCAATATGTGTCCATCGTGTACTGCACCGGACATTGCAATGTTTCATGATATAGAATATACCGATGCAGTAGCCAATGCAGAAGGAGCAACTATGAAAATACACTGTGGTCCTCTATCCCACCCAATAAGTCAATTGGATATACGTCATATTAACTTTTGGTCACTAGATGTGGAAGGATCTGAATTGGCAACATTACAAACTGTCGACTGGGATGCAGTACAAATAGATATTATCATGGCCGAGGCACATAGTCGATTAGATAATTGGTTGCAAATGGCAAGAGAAGTTAGAAGATATTTGAAAGAGAAGGGGTATATACTAATGAAAAGTGTTACAGTGCCCAAAAGTGACATTTTTGTCCACAAGAGTGTTTGTCCCAAATATAAACAATGTGTTATTGATGCTGGTATCTCTAATAACAAAAGTTGAGGTAAAGGACGGTGGAGTTGACACATTCAGATATGAAATGTTCATATGATATTATGATATGGTGTGTTCACATAGTTAACATGTCTGATGGGTGAACACATAAGATATCAAACTGCCGAATTGCATTTGGAAGAAGAGAAGAGAATGGCCTTACTTCAAGAGCGGAAGAGGAGTATCATTGAAAAGCTAGGACTACCCCTAGTATCTAAGTAGAAGTAAAAGTCTATCCGTCTCCATAGATAGATGAGCTTCGAAGTAAACAGTATCCATCTAATCTCTAGATTTAAGTCGGTCTCGTCACTTTCTAGCCTTTCTAATCCATATTCGAGGTGTCGTATAGACGTACGAGGTATCGTTCATCCTACCTTTCTTAAAGTTGAATCGATTGCATCTCACCACTAATCTCCTCACTACCATCATTTGGGATATCATCTTCTTCTATATTAGCCGTGGCGGTGGTATCATTCTCGGCAGTGGTTAGGCCTTCTACTTGAGGTTGTTGATCATTAACAACTGATGGCGTTTGATCATTCTCACTTGTTGGTTGGGTCATGTTATCATTTACCCCCTCAAGTACCGCTGTAGTTTGTCCGTCTGTATCATTCAATTGTTGTTGTTCAGCAGGAGGAGTATTGAACAACTGATCGGCAGGGTCCGTGTTGTTATTCACTGCCGTTGAGGGAGTACTACTGAATAGCTGATTGGCATCTACTTGATTATCATTATTGGGTGGTTGATCAAATGCTTGACTTGCCGCAGATACATTATTGGGCAGCGGTTGTTGAAATCCCCCACTACTAACTGGTGCCTGTTGTTGTACTTGTGGTATACCTTGCATAGCATTATTGTTCGGGTTAGTGGCACCGGAGGCATTATAAGACATTTGACCACTCGGCGGCATACCCATATTAGTATTAACACTTGGTGCCGCTGATGATTGATAAGCTGTCTGTGGCATAAAATTATTGTTCGGAGGCATGGCATTATTGTTTGGAGGCATCTGTTGTATACCCGGTGATGACTCTGATTGATATACACTCGTCTGCTGAGGCATAATACCACCACTGTTTGGAGCAGCCGACTGCTGATTACTAAATCCCGACGGGGTAGTAGTAGCGTTATTATTATTCACCACAGCGGCAGGATTGAACGTGGCATAACTTGGCACCGCCGGCTGCTGCTGCATACTCATATGACCACTACCCGACGAAGAATTAGGTGCCGAATTATAATGCTGTTGACCACCACCAATTAAACTAACCGAATTTGACACAGCGCAATATGCCGGATAACGATTTGGTCCACCATTATTAGTTGTACTTGCAATATATCCTGTTGATCTTGGTGGTGCCGCAAATGAATTAGTAGCCGAGTATGGATTACTTCCTCCTGAAGAGGGTGGCATACCTCCACTACTACTATTACCCGAGTTCGGTGGCATACTATTACCAGACATTGGTGGAGGAGCAACATTACTAGTAACATTCACATGTCCATACTTGGCTTGTAACTCTTTATCATTCGATGAACTATGGAACCCATCTGGTTTATATTTGGAATTTTGTAGTACAGCGGCGGTATTATTCTGTCCACCTCTTCGTGCGTAGGAATGTTGACCACCGGATGATGGTGCAGAAGCTTGACGAGGGGTTGTATTGTTAGCTGATGATGAAGGAGCCGATGGAGTTGAATTGTTGGAAGACGAGTTATTACTTTTTGGTGCCTCCATTCTTGGTGTTGTTACTGGACTTGGCTGCTGTTGTACAGATCCCACTGCTCCTACTGGCTGCTGAATATTAACCGCCTTGACAGGAGACTGCAATGTCGAGACCATATTTGGAGGCGGTGGTAATCCACCCAACGATGTAAGCTTAGCGGGTTGAATAGTTGGGATTGATGTATTATTGTTACTTGGTGGAGCTTGTTGTTGTTGAACCGCTGGACTACTGCTTTCCATCACTGCACTGTTATTGTTATTGTTAACAGGTTGAGGAGTAGGTGACATCATCATACCCATTTGCTGTGGCTGATTAGTAGCAGCAGGTGATGGTGGCATCATATTATTATTAACAGGAGGCATTGGTGGCATACTACTCATATTATGAGCACTACTAACATTAACTTGAGGCTGAGTAGGAACAACACCCGATGTCGGTTGCATTAGCATATCCACTGCACTCATTCCGCCACCACCACCACTACTAGACGGCATACCCCCATTAACCATATTATTATTCACACCACCACCAGGCATAATTGTGGGAGGAGGTGCAATTTGCGTAACATGATTACCCTCATTCTTTAATCGTTCTTCTTCTAATAACGTCTCAGCCTGTAATTGCTTTGGTAGTAAGTATCCCCTAACTGCCTGTGAATTGGCAACATCATATGGTGTTTGATATCCTGATTGTGAATTACTTTTTAGTATAACACTTGAATTACATTCCTCTACTAGAAATTTAACAATTAATAATGATTGTTGTGGTGTAATGTGTTTTGTGGAGGAGGCATGATGTAAGGCCGTGTATCCGAATGAGTCGAGTGTGGTATCGACTATTATATTACGTTGGAATATTAAACATTTTAATACTTGTATTGCACCATATTGTGCTGCTAAGTGTATTGCACATAGTCCATTTGGTTTAATAGGGTTGTAAATGTCTAATTGTTGGTTAGCTGGGTTTTGATCATTAAGTATTTCGAGTGCTAATTGTTCATTGAAAGAGGATAGTGCGGCAATGAAACGTGGTGTTGGTGTTGTTGGTTGTGGTGCTAATGTTTCGGATAACTTTTCTAATTGACTATTTGCCCAGTTAAACATTATTGTATGTTTGTATTGGTTGTTGGTTGTTGAGAGGTACGTGGTTCAATTATTGGTATGGGGTATTGAGTTGTGTTTTTGTGTTGCTTGTCTAAAATCGCCGTACAGAAATTTGTCCGGTGGTGAAGAATACCGATATATTGCTAACGCTATAAAGGGTGTACTATTATGCTGCTCTATTGATATATTGATATATATGGCGCCGCCGATAACAATAGAGGGCCAATCTACATTGAGCTTGTGATGAGTGATGAGATTTGAGTTTCATTTACACGTGTAAGGAGATCATTTCAAAACTCAAAACTCAACTCTCTACGATATCTCGTCATCTCAATCGTATAAATACTTATCATCTCAAATATTGTTTGGCAGTGGTTTCTATTCGAAGTAAATCTATCAAACATTATTCTTACATTGCTTGTTAATATTGTCATTATATTTTATAAGGTGAGAGTTTGTGTAGAGTTAATTTGGATACCGATATCAATATCGATTGCAAAATATTATTGCAATTGCATACATCACATACACCTTCTCTCTTATGGCCTACCATTGATTGCTGATAGTAGTATCTGCTATGAGATTATCTCCTATTATATTAGTCAGTATCTTCGGAAGCTTAGTAGTTAACACCGCGGTAACTTCTAGTAGTACTTGCTGCTGTTATGTAAAGGCTGACGGTGATACAGAAAATTGCAATGAGCCATACACGACACCTTCAGTATCAACTATAAGGATTGGTTATCCTAAAGGGTTAGGGATGGGACCACGCATCTCTGCAACACTTTGCTGTGAAGATCCAAATCATCAAATTATTGATTCAGATTGGTGTGAAGGTTCGGCTGGAAAGGAGGAAGAGATGGAGTTAATTTCTCAAATATATAATGATAATTTTAATAACGATACGGCGGAAAGTCTCTCTGAAGTACTAGCCGAGGCTGATGCAACAACTACAGACACAACAAATACAACTAATACCACGTGCACTGGGGAATCTGGTTACCCTAGCCCCAAACCCAAGTACAGTATTACCACTCCAACTATTTGCAGTAAAGAATCTGGTTTATGTGCCTCATGTGAAGTTGGTCTTGGTAAATGTTCCTGTAGTAGAACTTGTGCTGATGGTTCAACAGAATTAGGCGTGAACGACATGGTTGGTGGCTGTTCAACTTCGGAACCGTCGTATGAGTATGAGGATTGCAATAATGAAGATCCTGGTTTATGTACTACTACTACTACGGATGGATATGAAGATCATAAACTTACTGCAGATGGGGTTGATTATTATTTTATAACTAGAAAAACGTGTTCAGGGAATTCGGCAGGTACAATGTCAAGTAGTAGTTCATTCGTTATGATGTTGTTGGCATCTGTTATTACTATTGGGGCAGTCGGTGTACTTTAAGTAGTCGAGTATAAATTATCAGGGAAACTTACATGGGTAGAGAGTGGAATGAATCATTATAGCTATGTTAACGATACTAAGTCGTAAAGTCTTACTAGTCTTCTATTCTTAGCTATTGGGCAGTCCTAGCTTTTCAATGATACTCCTCTTCCGCTCTTGAAGTAATGCCACCCTTTTCTTCTCTTCTTCCAAATGCAATTCTGCAGCTTTGATGTCATCGAGCTCCTTCCGAAGGCGTGCCTCAACGTACAAGAGAGGCATACCTCTAACAAATTGGTAGATTGATGATAACTTCCTTCGTCCTAACTTTCTACGTCCTATATTACGACCATTTGGCATTGTAATTGCCGCTGCTCTCTCGAACCAGTCGATCATAAGAGGCAATACTTTGAACTCCCACTCAAAGAATGGCAGCATGTCTAAATCGTCATAGGACAAAAGAATCTTTATCATTGCAACTTCTTTCTTATCCTCCATTCGGTTCACTTGTTTAAATTGTTCTAATGATTGATCAATAAT
>Ga0075439_13053_pt1 | contig 14569 bp, 9 predicted proteins | sample MintriSingleCell_FD_74264 | JGI IMG/M metagenome (GOLD analysis project Ga0075439, IMG submission 74264) | Marine eukaryotic communities from Monterey Bay, USA to study complex ecological interactions - Minidiscus trioculatus JGI Plate_4_G5... | ecosystem: Environmental > Aquatic > Marine >... | reverse complement strand
GATTGAAAATTGAGAGAGGGGACGACAAGGCACAACTACATTACAACAGCGCTACAGACGTCAACAAACAATAATACTACGCTAATATTCAAGTCATGCTACATCTAGAACGACTTTAACTCATCTTCAAAACATATACACTTCAAATTATGTAACTCATCAACGTCAACAGGGATGTGTCGCCCACTGCGTCCATCCCACTTAGATAGGGATATGTCGCCCACTGTCGTTCATCCCACTGGGATGTGTCGCCCACATGTCGTACATCCCACTTCGGGATGTGTCGTCCACGTGTCGTCCATCCCTCTGCTATACGTTTCGTCCATCTCTACAATTAATCATCATCCATTACATTACTTATCATCACAATTTAATCTTGAGTTGCCAATCGAATCTGTCTAATCCTGGTACTACGGCGACGAGTCACCCTACCCTCCTCCATCATCTCAAGGTCATCATTCGCATCATCAATATCCATTGGTTCTGCATCATCATCCACAGCACCTAACTCCAAATCATCTACACCACCAAAGAAGTCTGCATCCATGGGCTGTCCATAATCATCATTAAAGCTTTGGTCATCGGCGGCGGCGGCTACAGTGGCGTCTTCATTGGCATTGGTGTCTTCATTGGCATTGGTGTCTGATCTCTCCATCATTGAAGCATAAGTTTGATCAGATGAGAAACGCTTGTTGGGTGCAACTTCTGTTCCGAAGATACCAAAGATGGCTCCAAGTTTCTTCATCTTCCGCTTCCGATCCGTCCCCAAGTTGGTCTGTGTCAAAGACTGTTCATGCTTGATGAAGACCTGGTATATTTCATACTTCCTCATACCGGTCAAGTCTTCATCATTGATGGTATTCTTTGGCGGTTTCCCATCCTTGTCTTTGCCTTTGCGGAAAGCTTCCTCGATCTGCTTGATCTTGGCAACATGTGCTGTTATGTCCTTAGCGAGTCCTACTCTCTAAGAATCGATTCACATCGGTCAGGAAATAATGGAAGTTGAAGCTAATTTTCTAATCTAAACCAGTATTATATGTTTTATTAAGTAAATACATATAAACCTGTCCACAATACAAATTCTCAGAGGTCGTCCCCAATACTAATCAGCAAATACACTTCAACTGAAAACAACACAATCATTAGAGAACTTGCGAGAACCCAGGGATGGAACGTATACCATACGCAAGCGGCCAAGTAATAACAAGAGCAATTGCTGATATAAGAAGCCAACCCGGAAATACCAAGTTAGGATTTGCAACGTATGCATTCGCAATGCTCGGGTTGGATGGGTCAAGATACTTCAAATTACCAGTTGCATTCAGAATCGACAAAAAGCACCTTTCTCCGACGAGTATTGGAAATACCGAATGGATAATGTAGGCAGTATACATCGCCTCAGAGAAGAAACGGGTGCAGAAGTACTTTTTGTTGCCGTAATCCATGAAGAAGACTGTGACTGACAAACTCATGAACATTCCCATTATTCCTTTCCAAAGAAGGCCATTGAGGAAAGCCCAAAGAGTAGGCGACATACCGCCACCATAACTGGGACTGACCTTAAACAGTAAAGGAAAATAAACAATCCAGCTCGCTACTGTGATGCTGTAGATGACCAAGCGCGACATTTCCTTGATACTCTCCATCCAACTATTTCTCTGTGCTATGGCTCCCGCAAAGAAGAAAATTAGGTAGGAGAGGAAGTCCCTCCAAAAAGCTGGGACCGCCCAGAACATCATGAAAAAATGTTCTGGAAAGAACATCAAGAGAATGCCCGTCACAATACCAATGATTGTTCCTACGGCAAAAAATCCAAGTAGAGATGGACAAGCAATCCTTGGGCTCCAGTCTTTGCCACAGGCAAGGGCGTAGATGACACCAAACATCATAAGCTGGTTCAGAAACCAACATGGTCCCGGAAACAATGGGGTGGATGGGAAAGGTGTTCCAAAGAAGAGGTGCCTGAACCCTGCAAAATGAAGAAGATGAAATAGACATTAGTATTAGTAATTTACGAGGTATTGACTTGCATAGTAAGTGGTGTAGCTTACCAATTAGAACATATGGTCCAAGGAAGCTGTTGAAAATATATTACATGAAGCGAGTAAGGGTAAGGGGATGAATGGGAAAGGATAGAAAGTGTCAAAGTAAATACTTACAATGTGAATACAACAAACGGGATACCCAGGCGTTTCATACGACCAAAAAGGAAGCCATATCTACCCTTCTTATCATAACTTTTTGGTACAAAGTAACCAGAGTAGAAGAAGAATAGACTCATGAAGTAGGAATCATTCATTCCTCTGAAGATATTAAGGACTTTATAACCCCACCCCATTTCACCACCCGACATAGAACTTCTCCCCTCCATGCTGGAAAGTTCTTGTGTACCTCCTAATCCCCCAAAGCAGTGCTGAAGGATAACCATGCATGTGAGGAAGATTTTAATGTTATTGATATAGTCAACAGTTGTTTTTTTCGCAGGTGGCTGAGTTGTTGTTTCAATAATGGTAGTGGGAGTTTCAACATCGTCTTGGACAGGCTGATCAGCACGTTCTTCTTCTTCGAGCAGAGGAGAAGTTAGAGCTGTGGATGCATCTCCAACTTCACCGGCGTTTGGCATGGTGGCGTTTCTATTTTGCACATGATACCATACAGCCGAAAAGGCAAGATTAACAAGCCAGCCGAGAAATGCCAAGACAGGAAACGTGATATAAATAAATCCAGTATAAAATCCAGAGAAACATAAATACAATACCCAGCACATCAGGAGAGAGATAATAAGCACTGGGGAGTTGTGACGTTTCTCCTTCATAATACACTTCCAAATCCATTCTAAGGGAACGCCAGAAATTATCGTAGTTTTGCAAATATATAGTAAGAGAGTAGAGAGGGCGCTGGTTAGAAGAAGTTGCATAATGATAGTATATTTTCATATCATTGTCGTAGGTTTACGAACAGTTACAATACAAAACGATACGTTTTAGACGTGGCATATCACATGTTCTGGATCAACTCAATACAGAATATCAATTTGCCAATTGCCATAGGTGGCGCGGGGGATGTGATAAACCAATGACTATCAATATCTATCTGCTTACCTGAGACTGCATAATGTGTCAAGATAACACCAATAGCGTTCGAAAAGGCCATGGATGAGGTTTCAAGAGTAAAATATTGCGAAGTCTGGGTATCGCTCCAGTTTACAAATAGTGCGTTGCCCATGGTTATCTTTGTTTTATGCCGCGAGGATATAGTCACAAATTAGACGATGGTTGTGAGTATTAATTGGTTCTTTATAATGCTAATGATACTTAAATAATTCTTTCTTTTATGCTATCAAGCTACCCTTTTTTGAGACGCGTGTCAATTGAGCGGGAATGAAAATGGTTTTGCTTCCCTGCCCCCATGTTCGGATGTTCATAGCTCAAGAGTGGTAGCAGCGCGCACATTCAAGATATGGAGACCTCATTCAATAGCAGCAATAAGCGTAAAAGAGGCAATAGTCAAAGGTAGGCGAGTCAGCTATGGTATGAGTTGAAGAGTATGCACGCATTTGGCAGTTTTCATGTCAATTGAAATTAGAAAACTGTTTATTTATCATTACACTAAAACTCATGTTGGTATTGGCTAGACATTGGCATGAGACAAAGTAAACGAAACTTTCTTTCCTTATGATAGTGTTAGGTATAATATACTCAAGGTTTACTCTGATCGGATTTGTGTAGCATCGCACGTATTGCACCACTGGCATTAGATGCCTTGTTGATAGGATTCTTGAGAGAAGTACGCTTCTCTTTATGTTTTTGTACACCACTCCGTTGTGTCTCCTCATACATTTCTTTATACCTGTCTCTCTGTACCTCAACATCTCTCAGTCTCATTCTATACTCATCATTCTCTGCCTTAGCTGTAGCTAGTTCAAGTTTGAGTTCTAACAGCTGTTCCAATTGCGCCTCAAGTGTAGGTGATGGCCTCAGTGCGGTTTCATCATATTCTTGTTTAACTGGTTCATCCTCAACTTTCTCATCCTCGCCATGAGAAGCATTACTACCTGCCAGACTAGGGACGTGTGGCGGAGCTGTAGTGTCTACGACTACTTGCTCGCTCTCATCTTCCTTGTTGTCTTGTTCATCATTACTTGCAGCAACAACATCTTCATTCACTTCTTCTTCTTCACAAATATCAATGGATTGCTCCGATTGTTGCCCAGATGATTGCGTTGAATTCTCCTCATAAATGGTTTGCTCTTTGAACTTACCGCCAACTTGACCATCATCATCATTGGGAGGAGAGCTTTTGTTACTACCTTCTTGGTTTCGGAAATCATTTGTCAAAACGCTAGTATCACTAGTTTCTAATGATTCCTTATCATAATTGTTGCTGTTAGAAACAGTTTCGATAACAGACGGTATCTCGCCAAGAGAGCTAGATTCATCTGCATCAGGTGTACTCTCATTAGAGTTTTCGACAATACTCTGCTTGGCCACTTGATGCTTATACTTGTTCAATGCAGGCTGAAGCTCAGCAGCCATTCGTGTCTTGAAACGATTCTTCTTCTCAACAGCCTTCTCAGCTATCCGTGATGTGAATCGATTCTTCTTCTTTGGTTCTGCAATGGGTTGGACAGGACTAGTATTATCATTGTTGGTGGTAGCACGATTAGGGGAGGCTTGCACCAAAGGTGGCGGATCAAATTGTTTAGATCTCAACGACTGCTGTTTAGTATCACCACTTGACTCAGTTACTCCAGGGCTCAATAGGACATCTTGATCTTCTTTCTTGCCTCCTTGTTTTGTGGGAAGAGACACTGACAGTGGCTTGAGGAGTTCAAGTTCACCTGATCTCACAATGTCAGTTGAAGAAGACGGACAGATAGACTTGAACACGAGCTCTCCAGATGATACAGACGAGTGCTTTAGATCCGCAGGTGGCCAATCCTGGAATCGACTGAAGAAGAGAGGGCTATACGGCACCATAATATGTTGCGGTACATCATTCGATACTTTCTCAACAAGCGGGTTGCTTGCTGGAGCATGACAGTGGACAATGGGTTGTGCACTCGCGTCCAACTTCTTGCTCTTATCTTTGGAAAAAGTATCATTGCCCTCATCATCTTTCAACAACTCTCTAAATGCTCTAAGAAACCTTCCTCGTTTACTTCTACCATCATTAGACTGAAACTTTTCTCGAACGACACGTATGGCCCAGTTTTGTGGACCAAGAAGCAAGATCCCACTTACAAACAGAGCAACTCTCCAGGGAAAGAAAGAGAGCAAAGCTGCTAATAAAACGATTCCACAGCTTATCCAAAACGTCAATATGGGATCCCTCCACATCCAAATACTATATATAGTTCGGTAGATGTATAACACTATCGACAATATGCGGAGTATGGGTACCAATTGACTAGTCAAATTTGATAAGATAGGATTCCACACAGAGTACTGGCCTACACCGAGGAGCTTGTCTAACTCAGTACCTCTATCATTGCTCTTTAACCCGAAAGGAGGATTTGGGTCATCGATGGAATAATAGGTGTGATAATCAAACAAGAACTTTGTTGCCTCCTGAACTTTTAATTCAACTTCTTTGAGCTCATCAGAAATATTCTTATCCTTCTTCTTCCCAGACTTGACATTAATGTCCTGTTCTGGATATTTATGCTTCCTTCTGGTTGTCTCAGGTTGGTTGGTAATGGAGTCAACTCGTTCTAACTCATTGTCATCACCAATCTGATCATCTTCATTAAAGGAATCTTCTTTCGACTTATTCAAGGATTCACTAACAGTCAACCTCTTGTATCCAACCATTGAGGCGAAAGGGAATTCAGACAATGAATCGTTCTCTTCGACGATGGTATCATCTTTGGTCTCTCGAGCAGCAGCAATACACGAAATCTTTGTTGTATCATTATGCAAAGCTTGTAGCAACTCTTGAAAAGATGGAGGTCTAAACGATTCTACTCCACGGGCTATACTAATGTAGTTTGCAATGAGATGAAGAAGCGCAAATCCGAGGATATACACTGGGAAGAATGCAGCCGAGTTATTATAAGCGCAATACATCCATCCTCCAAAACAGTATGCAGAGTATATAGGGTTTCGCCATTGAGTAAGATCACGAAAGAATTGCTTTGCACTTTGAACCAGGACTACTTGTACGAAAGTTAGCTCTCGTATATGCCCTTTGAATATATCCGCGGCAAACTTCTCTTTCAGATGAGCCCCATGAACAGTGAGTGCAATGTTTCTAAAAGCTTTCGCATCAGAGCAAGCTACAGTGGTGCACCCTACTCTTCTTCCTACACGGTTTCTGCGTTTAGGCAAATAAGATAGAATTGATTGCTTTTCGTTATAATTCTCAAGACAGAATCTAATCCGTATTGCTCCTAATTGTGTCCGAGTATAAACACTTGTAGATTGTCGAAGTGGAAGAGTGACATCATATGTTGAGTTTGGTCGTAAATTGGATATTGGTACCTCTATTCTGCCGATAAATGTGTCCTTAGATGACGAGCCTTTACTACCATCATCATGAAATATTCCTGCCATTAATGTCTACAGATGGAATGGAGAAGAGGATAAGGATTAGCGCATAATTTAATAGAGATAGTATTTCTAGCAAGTGTTGACTTACCGCATCTGAAAAAGGAGAAACGAATAGAATGAATGATAAGTTGATGATATTCAGTGTGGTTTGAGCAAGTGCATATCACACATCAATTAGATACTTTACTCACATCCATGATAGATTGGAAGAGCACACGCTCTTCGCATATTTCTAAGCCACATTGGGCTCTGACATTGTGTGATAACATCAGTTGTAAATGCATAAGAGCCACAGACCAAATATACAACGGCATTTGGGTCTTTACCCTTGAGTTTTGGCAATCCAAGACATTGGAGCACTTCAACTTTAAGTACTCCAATCTCACGGCTAGTTGCAACTGTAGGCGATAGCCTTGTATCATGCATCACCGCAGATGATGCATTCATCTCTGCAGTGAGCTCACTTGTCGTCATCCATCTATGTTGATAGGCATATGTTGGTCGTACTCTGTATTCTTTGTCTTTTGACTCTTCTGCATCCTCATCAACTATTCCCAAAGAAGAAGAGTTCCCAGATCTCATTCGACTATTCCTATGTCCAGCAGAGGTGGTAAGATTCACAACCGCAGTAGTTGCACCAAACAGTTTCTTCCTCTTTTTCGATTCGTCAGAAAGTCTTCCTACCCTTTTAAACGCCGCTATCCACATTGCCTTTTCATTATCATTCGAAGATGGAACCCGGAATTTATATCTGATATATGATTTGTTTGCATCTGCAGCTCTAGTAAGGTCAAACTGTACCCGATCTCTTCTCTTCAAATCATCCTCATCATTCCCTTCATTATTATCTTCTTCATCATGAGCATTATCATTGGCTTCTTCTTCATCATCGTCGCTATCACCACCCCAGCAATCAAATAGTCCATCCTCATCACTATCTAATGATTCGGTTGATGCCATTTTAATCTCCTGTTCTTCTTCTTCAAGTTGATCATTTCCATCATTATCATCTTCTTGTTCATCAAATGAAGTATTAGTATTACCCCCCATCCTCACAACAGATTTAGATAACTTCCTTTGATCATCAACATTAAAATATTCATATGTATCCAACCCTGAAGTTGCAATTTCAATCATGAATGCGGTAGAATCATTCTCAATATCTATAACAATCCATGGTAAATGTCCTGGTATGTCTAAACATAATTCGGAGTTACTCTGTAGTTGTTGAACGTTTGATAACTTTGCTTTACATGCATAGGCTATTGATGCTTCCTTTTTTGACAATCCCTTGAATTGATAACATTTGAGTGATCCCATACCACCTACTTCTAAACTACCACCTGCTTCACCGGACATGTCAAATACACAGTACTATATTAATGTCAATATATTATGAACAGATATCCATGAGTATTGAGTTGTTAGATATGAAAAAGATATACATAAAACTAACAGTACAAAATACTTGAAATTACTTACTGTTCTGAGATTCTTAGTCTTGAGTCTCCGGCCATCCTTGCGATATATAAGTGTACCTTCTAATATAGGTTTATTGCTAGGACTAGTAGGCATATTACCAGGTTCTTCTTGTTTTTGCAAAGGAAGTTCATTTTCGGAGGTACTAAAGTGTACATTATTTTGAGAGCCTTCGAACTTCTCAGGGCTTTCTCCACCACCGAGAAACATGACGATATTATACTAATATATGATATGTAGACAAGGGTATATTGTGTATCAATAGAGCATATGAGATAGGCGCGGCAGAAGAATAAGAGGCCTATTAAGTTGGGCATTTGAAAAAGTGAGCATTCGGGGGGAACTCGAGCCCGAAGCCCGACAGAAAGTTAGTGCTATATTCAATCAATAATCGCATGATAAATAGTCGAGTTGCTCGTATCGATTTATTAATCAGAGAGGTAGTCTATAGATATTATTAAAGGGTAGGAGTCAGCGGTGAGCAGTTACAGGGATTTAATAATAAGGTTTATGTCTTTTATCTACTGTCGAGCAAAATTATTGTGAACCCTCTTGGCTGGTTGCAACCAATATCAAATTATAATACATAGGTATACTGATATCAATAAAATATAATATTGATATCGACAATAATATTATGTCGGCCACTGGTGGTAATAGTGGTAATAAAAAATGTCTGACATGTCCACCGAATGTTGACGCTGAAGTTTTTGCCAGCCTACCACTTGATATGCAACAAGAAATAGTTAATCAACATGCTATTGATATCAATAATAATTCATCATCTGATTCTGAAATTGAATATCTCGGGGTATCAACAAACAACTCCAAGTTACCCGATGTCAATACAATGAAGATTAAGGATATCAAGAGTGAACTTGAAAGTTATTGTATATCTACATCATTAATGATTGAAAAAGAGGAGCTTGTTACTGCATTGATTGATGCTAGGAAGAAAGGATTGCAAATTGTAAACAATGCCCATAAGAGCTCCTCAAACAATAGTATTAGTAATGGTATGTCAGACTACAGAGCTGCAGCTAGACGAAGATATATGGAATCACAATCACGCCAAGCTGTAGTACAGCAACAGCAACAGAATGATAGGAACGGCTTCATACCATATCATTTATATGCACATACCTCTGCAAAGTCTCTTCCAGCTAGTGATCCTACCAAGAAATACTTCAAAACTTTACGACAAGTTATTGGTTTTGATGGTTCAAGCAGTAGTAGAAGTTATCAATGGCTATTCATATTCAATTATCTTGTAGATTTTCAATATCTACTATCAGAGCTCACACCTGAAATAATTCAATTCCGTAGAGTGGTTGTATTCTACGGTAGCAAGAATCCAACAGAAGCGTATCAACAACAATGGAAACAACTGCTAGCTGGTACTGGGAATACTGTTGAGTTTATTAGATTACACCCTTCAGACCCTCCAAACACTAAAACCAATCCACTTCGAATAAAGTTCTCTCATGGTGTGCATCATACGAAATGTTTCTTAGTAGGATATGAAGAGAATGGCAAATCAATGTGTCGTGTAGTAGTACATACAGCCAATCTCGTATCTGGAGATGTCGAGAGACAAACAAATAGTGTATACCATCAAGATTTTCCACTGAAACAACAAAAGACTACCGAAAGCAAAAAGCCTGCAGTTGCAAATCCTTACAAACGTAAGCGAGATTCTTCATCAAGCCTTTTCGAGGATGACGATACATCACAGTTTGAGGAAGATATGATCAACAATCTTGAAAGTTACTATTACAAAGTTCGGCAATCTTGGTGTCACCCATCCATGTCTTCATCAAACAACACCCCGAGTAGTAAAGCGATGTCTTGGCTACAACTCATTCGACAGTATGACTTTTCGAGGGCATATGTTGTATTGATACCATCAGTGCCTGGGCGGCATAAAGCTGATGCATACAACAACTTTGGCTACTTTAAACTGCGACAGGCTATCATTGAGAATGTCTGTCGTCATCAACAGCAATCCACAACTGCACCCAAACCTACCATTTGTCAGTTCTCGTCAATGGGCGAGTTCAGTTCCAAGTACCTCAGCAACTTTCTCTCAGCTATTGATAGTTCAACTACACAAAACAATAATCCAATCACCACACATGAAATCAAAAGTAAAAAGAAACAGGCACCGCTAACAGCAAAACTCGTCTTGCCTACTATGGATGAGATTCGTACAAGTGTTGAAGGATACAACGGGGGTGGGTCTATACCTTTTAGAGCAAACAAGGTGGATAAAGAGTTTCTTCAACCCCTCTATCACCGGTGGTCTCATAGGAATCGAAACAGCACAACAGACCCATTCAAAACAGCAAGACATATACCACACAACAAAACATTCCTCCAGCCCTCTTCAACTGTTGCTAATGGTATCGATTGGCTATTGGTAACGAGTCATAACTTATCAATCACTGCTTGGGGTCAAATTCAAATGAGATCGAAGGAAAGCCATCAGGATGAAAAGATTCTCTTCATTCAACATTGGGAGCTTGGAGTTTTCATGTCTCCTGCAACTCTGGCTAAGATGGCTCCTGACGAGGTTGGAAGTGACATTCAATTGATGCCCTATCCTGGTATCGATAAAAGTGCTGTGATCAACATTGATGGAGACGAGGAGGATGATAACGATGAAAGCGAGAGCCCAAAAGTACTAGTTCCTTTACCATTTGATATAAATCCGGTTCCATATGACAGACATGATATCCCATGGGCAGCTGATCGTAGAGGCAATTTCCCTCCAGATGCATTCGGATACACAATGGGAGCATAGAACTGTATTCATATAAGTGCAAAAGCTTACAATTATATATCTCTGTACATAATCTACCTATCATTATCCATTATCAAGGCCGACGTGAATTGAATGATCTCGATCCTCTTCCTTTCCTCGTTCTCATTCCTTTTCTAGATGACATATTCCACTGAAAGAACAGTTCTTCATCTACTTTTGGTGACTCGCAACTACAACCAGGTGGGCAAACATACTTTTTTCCTCCACTACCTCCACCCCAAGCTTCCGCTAATGCACTAGCTGCACAACCTGATTCACTCTTGTTCTCCATGTAGTTCTTACTGGCGTAGTTGCTACCCAATAGAAAGGCGCATCCTAATGTGTTTGTCATTCGATGAGCCAATCCCTCTGGACAAGTATGTGCCATCATACCAGTAGCGGCACCAACCACTGCACCACACATGTCATGAACATGTGCACCATGACCTGTGTGCGCAGAGGCAACTATGCCCATTGAATTTAGCCAAGTATCAATACTAGGTATACCCACACCTGACCCATTCGCAGCATATATCAATGCAACTCCTACCATTGACATTAGACTAAACCGTATTTCCTTATGACCAAAGAAGTAATTGACAATATTTGTTAATACACCGACAGGAATGACAAAATAAAGTGCTATACCATGAGATATTGCCGGAAGATAGGCCATGAAGGATGATAGACTTGCCATTATTGGATTATTATTTGCAATAGCTGCACCACTACCAGTGATTATACCAACTCCCCATGACAACGCCGGTATGGCTATTGAAACAAAGGGAAGTAATGTACAGTCGAGAACACATAATAGTGAGGCAAGATTTGAAACATCTATTAATCGATCTTTCCAACTAGTTTCTTCTGTTTTTATTGTAGGTGAAGTGTTATACTTTTGAGAAATTTGATGGTTTGGTGATGATTGAAATAGTGGTATATCTGCTGTAGGCATATCGAGAGGCAGACCTGTCATTTTTCTATTACTGATCATTCTTCTTGTATTAGTTGTGGATACCATTGTAGAAGAGAGTTGATTACCAAAACCTTGTGACTCCCTGTCAGTATTCCTTGCTTCCACTTGCAATATATTTGCAGTGTCTATTATATTCTGATCTCCTTCTTGGAACATAGTTGCATCTGATGCAGTTGTTCTTTCTAATATTATATCATCATTAGTACTAAACAGCTTAGAGCTTCTTGACACATGATATGTGCTATATCGATTGGAAATAGATTTTGATGCAACACCGCGATGATGAATTCGAGAAACATGTGCTGTTGACGAATATGCATGTACATTATATATGGGAGATAGGATGCATGTTGCTGCAATAAGCAGAAGGAACGCAAGGTCTGACGTATGTTGTCGACATGTTATCTTCTCCTCATTTGAGATGCTCTTACTTTCACCAACGACACTACCGCTGTCACACAGGTAACACATAACATTCCTATCTCTCCTCATATCGATATCACTGGGGCGGGCGCAATCCAATAATTCCTACCAACCAAACCAAACAATGAGAACAAAAGTAAAACACCTCATAAGGTTATGAGCTTAAGATGGCAGTCACCCATCTGAAATCAGGATCATAATTAGTTACGCTGTGTCATGCTATATGCTGTTATCAAATATATCTAGAGTGTGGTGGTGACCATTAAGAGCTGTGTATTATAATATCTATTTTTGACTTGACTTGGACTAGGCTATTGATACTTCTCCATCTCTTCAAACAGGAGTCATCTATCCATCATCATCCACTGTATCCTCTTCTTCAATCTCATCACTTGTACTACTTGAGTCTGTTTCTTCTGAATAATCAGATGACTTGGCACTCTCAAAGACGTCTTCTATGGCCTTCTCAAAGTCTTCCTGTGTTACTAAGCAATCCGATATCGAATTGCCTTCTTCAGCACCGCTAAACAAAGCATCAGCTGCTAAATTACCAGCAAAATCAGTCACTGCTCGTTCAAGTGCTCTCGATGCAGCCGCTCTTGCTACTCCGGCCAATGAAGCTCCCGACATACCATCACATTCGACAGCTATGATATCTAGTAGCTCGTCATATGTTGGTATATTGGATACATCACTTACTTGTAATCTCTTCCATGCCGCAGTGTTGACCGGGGCATCCTTTATAAGTACTCTTCCGTTTTCTACCATTGAATTGCAATGTACTTTCAGTATTGCGATTCTTTGTTCAACTGTTTGCGGTGGAGGGACTTCAATCTGAACTTCAAATCTACCAGGTCTCATAAGTGCAGCATCGATTAATGAAGGTTTGTTTGTCAAGCCAACAAGAAGTGTAGGCACACCAAGTCCTTCCACTCCATCCATCTTGGCAAGTAATTGATTTACAACTGAATCCCTAGCCACGCCAGCATCTCCTTGGTCTCCCTTTCCTCCACTTCCACCTCTTCTTCGTGCAATAGCATCAAACTCATCCAAAACAATTACATGTAATGCCTGATTAGCCATTGGCTCGCCGTAGTTCTTCTTGTACTCATGATATAGATTGGGTGGGTTGTCAAAGATTTCTCTCAAGTTCTTTTCACTACTCCCGACGAACTTATCCAATATCTCTGGTCCGGATACGATTGTAATCGGCCGACACGGTGACAATATAGAGCCCAACTTTCGTGCTAGTAATGTCTTGCCACACCCTGGACTACCATATAAAAGTAATCCTCTTACTGGTTGTATACCTAGCTCTGATAACAGAGTTGGTGGAGCTGCTAGTGGTATCCAAACTCTCCTTTTTATTTGAGATAGAACATCGTCGAGACCTCCAACTCCTAGTACAGAGCCAAGGAAGGCATCACCGGAACCAGCTCTAGCTATGAACTCAGATGATTTTGCTGCATAAACCAAGTCAATCTCTCTGACTTCTGGAGTTGAAGATGGAGCTTTATCAATAGATGGCTCAGAACCAATAGCTTGTTGTACATTGATAGAGACATCTGATGTTGATGCCGACTCTGAACTATCATTCAATGTATTCTGAAGTTTCTGCTTATCTTCAGCGAATGTAAATGGGTCAAGTCCATTGTTATCTCCTTCCGCTATGCCGCTTAGAATAGGATCACCACCTTTGCCATTTTCCATTCTTGCAGACAAAGCAGATCTTGGAGCAGACTTTCCAGTTTCTACTAGAACAGACCTTCTATCAACTGGTTCAATAACATTATCCTTCATCCTATTCATAAACTCCGACTTTTCTTTATGCTTTTCTTCCCATTCAAGACGTTCACTAACTTCACTCTTTCGTTTGTTACCGCTACTACTAGATGAAGAGTTTAATAATGATCCGACCTTCATATCATATGATTCACTCGTTTTATATCCTTTGGGAGCATGACCCATTGGCGAATCATCTCCCATTGTTCCCATGTGTTTCTTAATAACATTATTTGGTTGTTTTTCTGTTTGTTGTTGATCAATGGCGGGTACATGTTCCGTTGGAGGGATTGGGGGCGGTGCATCCATGGGCATACCTGATCTATTTACCATTTTCTCTGCTCGTTTTGTAAGATCTTGACTCAGCGAGATTCGTTCTATTTGTTGTAGTAGATTGTATGCTCTTCGTCTTGTAGCCATTGACTCTGATTCTACCCATTTATCTAATAACGAACCTAATGTTTCAATCAATCCATTAACATACTTTGTATTTTGCAACAACTCTGGTGAAATATCTTCCTTTACATCACTACCCTTTGTATATCTTGATAATGG
>Ga0075439_10498_pt1 | contig 14611 bp, 9 predicted proteins | sample MintriSingleCell_FD_74264 | JGI IMG/M metagenome (GOLD analysis project Ga0075439, IMG submission 74264) | Marine eukaryotic communities from Monterey Bay, USA to study complex ecological interactions - Minidiscus trioculatus JGI Plate_4_G5... | ecosystem: Environmental > Aquatic > Marine >... | reverse complement strand
CATATACATTCGACCCGTTTCCAGTGATGGCAATCGTATCATACAGATTGGACAATCGTCTAATGGCGGTGGGATTGTTTGAATAACTTTTCATCATGAAGCTCAGCGGCTCTCTTCTTACACTCTTTCTTATGCTGAGGTCGGTGGGCAACCTGACACTCTCTACTACAATATTTGACTAACATACAAGCGACGCATGATTTTAGATTGATGCTGTCCTCTTCTCCCTTGCCACAATTGGCACAAGTTGTCATGTTGATTTGAGATGATGTGTTGCTCATACTATTTGATATCTCTATAACACGCCGTGCTTCTACTAACTGCTTCCGAACTACGGTATACAATAAAAATATGGGATATATAAAGCTTCAATGATTGTATCGAATAACAATACTAACGGTAGACAATAGATAGGAAGGAAAGTAGGCGAGCAATGGTAGGTGAGCCGATTTTTTGCGAGTGCAATTGTGTCTGTGTATCTCTCTCTACTATACTCTCCGCTTCTATTATTAAAGGCAAACCAACTAAAGAATGCCGATACTACTACTAATACCACGGCCACTACGGTTGCTACTAATACTGATCATATAGGAAGAGAGTCAAATCTTCTTGACTTCTTGAAAAAAAAAAGACAGGATATCGTACTAAGTGAAATAAAAAGGAAAAATGCCCGTGATTAATGTGAATGAGCTGGTATCCTACACCTTACGACACCTTACTGAACATATCAATATAGTAAATCCATTATGATGCTTTCCATATATCATACTGATGACCACTGCAATAGAGAGTACTATAAACCAATCTTTCAATTGGTGGTGACAAATAACGGCCGCCCGTGCTCATTATGAGAGTTGGAGTTGGCTTTGGCTAACTATTGCAATTGCATTATTTGCTACTAACTAAACTTCCCTTCATACTAATGCCCACTCTACTCCTACCTACGTTTAGGTGTGAAGATAGGTCGATTCACTGGGCCGTCACCGGATTCATAGTACTTAAACTCAGCACTAAATGTTGCAGCTTGATCCCTCTGATCACTCTTAACCTCATCCAGATATGCTTGAAAATAACGTAATGCATCGTCACAATCACGTTTTGTTGCCGACCCACCAGAGACTAACATTTTGATGTTCTTTAGAGCGTTAGAATCCCCGTCCTTTGCAGCAATCATGAAGTGCTTCAAAGCCCTTTTCATATTACGTTCCTGCCCCTCCATAATTCCAAGATTATTTCTTGCATGTAAGTTCCCTCCCATGGCTGATATTTCCCAGTAATGTTTAGCTTTCTTCATGTTCCTTTCCACACCATTACCAATCTTATAAGCGTAAGCAATATTGTAATTTGCATTAGCACTACCAAGCTCTCCTGCCCGATGCCATAGTTCTAAAGCCTTTGCACGGTCTCGAGGTACTCCGTTTTCTCCATTAGAATAGAAATTTCCGAGACTATACAATGCCTGTGCATCATTCATATCAGAACGTTCCTTGTATTGTTTGACATACTCCTCATCTGTTCTTGGGGCTGGCGTTCTGCAAAAGGGACATTTCTGTTCTTTTGCTGGTTTCCCGGCCAGTAATGCCCTTGATTGAAAAGCAAAAACACATCCCCTGCATACTATTTTACCACAACAGCCCATGTATACTGATCCCGATACTAACGATGGTATACGTATCATACAGATTGGGCAGTCCTCATCTGGTGGAGGTTGTTTGAATAACTTTTCATCTCGCAATTCTTTAGCCCTCTTCTTGCAATCATTCTTATGCTGAGGCCAGTGAGCAACCTGACAATCTCTGCTGCAATATTTGACTAACATACAAGCGGCGCACGATTTTAGATTGATACTGGCCTCTTCACCTTTGCCACAGTTGATACAAGCTGCCATATTGTGTTCGGACTCGGATGTTGATGTGTTGCTCATATCTTATTATGTTCGTTTTTTCTACTTATTCCGTATGCCGCTCACACCACTGCTGCTACCACTCTACTATAGCCACTACGACTATCGGTTAATTAAGCTATGCCAATACAGAGTTGAAACTCCACACATTACTGGCCTAATATCACTATCGTACTGAAAAAATGACGGAACAAAATAAAATAAAATGAAGAAATAAGTAAGAGACAGTATCCTCAACTTGCCCCATCTTTGTAGTAATGCAACAATGGATTAATATTTAAATACGTCCATTCATGCTTTCCATATCTAGGTATGATGACCACTGCAATAATAGAGAGTCCTGTAATCATCTTTCAATTGGTGGTGAGAGGTATGTAGGCTAAATGCTAAGCCGGCCCGTGGGCGGTCCTTCTTTATGAATGAGAGTTTGGTTAGTAGAGTAAACATGCAAATGGCAATGTCTACTAACGATGATAATGTGGTGCTAACCACCCGTATACCACTGCCAAATAGTGGTAAAGAAGTTCTAATAATAACACTCAATCGTCCGTCCAAAAAGAACTGCTTCAACACTCGCCTATGTCATGAACTTGCAGCAAATTTTGATGATGTTGCAAAAGAGGTACAAAGTTATGATGCTACACCAATCCACAACGATGATGATAATGAGCAGCAAAAGTTAGCTGCGGTTATATTAATAGGAGCTGGTAAATCTTTCTGTGCAGGTGCTGACTTATCTGCACCGCCGAATCCTCTACATCAGGTAAGATAGAAAGTTTTGTGCATATGACGTGTTCTTTTTACATATAATGGACTTCAACTTCTATTCTACCTGATATTGGTCACTGCTTTTAATTGCACTGGATGTGACTTTTTACATCCAATCACATTGGCTAACTTCTATTTCATCTCTTGCTTCTATATTCGGTTCTTCTGTTCTTCTGACATTGACGTCTGATATATAGAGTTCAGACTTGTCACATCATCTTAAACATAATCCAGTCTACCAAATGAGCAGAGTAGGCGTGCCAATCATTGCTGCATTAAAAGGACATGTAATAACGGGAGGATTTGAATTAGCATTAGCATGTGATATATTAATTGGTGATACAACAACAACATTTAGGGATACTCATGTGAAATTTGGGTTGGCACCGTGCTGGGGATTGTCACAGAAATTAACAAGAAGAATAGGACCTGGACGGGCGAAGATTGTATCCTTCACTGCGGGACCTATCAGAGCGGATAAAGCTCACGAATGGGGTTTACTAGATGAGGTAGTGGATAGTAGTCAATCAAAAGATGCAGTATTAGATCGAGCAATTGAATTAGCAGACGCCATAGCAACAAACAATTCACTAATGGTAAGGAGATATAAACGTGCTATAGAAGAAGGTACTGGTATGGAATATCACAAGGGATTACAACGTGAAAGAGAATTGGGACTTGCACATTATCTAGAGATTGTTGGTGACGGATCAACTTTTGAAGATGCCAAAGAGTATGTCAAGGGCAGTAGTAGACCTCGGATGACGTCAAAGTTATAATAAATCATATAACAACATACCGCAGCTATCACTTTGATCAGTATATGTCGTAATGCGTCACCTATCCTCCTCCGTCTAACTTTGGTTGGAAGAAGCCGTATTATGTGGGCTCCAGGATGTATGTACAATTCGAAAGATACAAAGTTACCATTTTGTCTTGATATCCTGCTACTTGCATCCGTCACCGATGGTTCGAGTCTCATGCTTCTATTTTGGAAGATGCACAATGCAGTCACTTCATCCGTAAACCGTGGAATCACATGTAATACTCAAGAACAGGCAGACGATCCAAGCTTTGCTTGTAGTCCAGACGGGAGTAGCATCGTATATGCAGAAGGCTCTATTGGATCAGAGTCTAGGAGGAGTACCACTCGTCTCCTTGGCCGTGCTTGGCCAACGCCAACAGCAACTCGCTACCAATTCTGGTTATCCGATACTGAAGCATATGACACTGCCAGAGATAAGTTGGAGGAGGCTCATGTAGAACTTAATCAACTTGATAGGAAGTATGGTACGGCTCTTCGTGATACTTATTGGACCCGTGGTGATGATAAAGAGTCATACATTGACGCGGCTGAGGAAGCCATGGATGCTGTTGCCAAGCTTGATGAGGCAATGCTTGAGAGTGGATTACTATACACGGAGTACGTCAACAAGGCCAATGAACCCACTTGCAGTTCTTTGGTCAAGGCCTTGGATATATTTAAACCTCTTGACGTGCCATCGCCTCTGGACGACTCTGGCAACTTTCCTTTCCTTCCCGATGGCTGCATGACTGAAGAAGAACACAACCCGTTCATGGAAAGAGTAGCTAATCAATGCCAAGAGGACGATGAGCAGTTGGATGAGTAAGGAGTACTTATATACTGAACATAGAAATATAAGCATATAAATAAACACACTAAAAGTACCAACCTTTGAAAACTACCATTCAACCACTGCCGCCGCCGCCACACTACTACTATAAACAGCGTCAAAATCTAATCTAGATGGTATGTCGGCGGTGTCTGGAGCTGTTTATTGTGATACCAATCTCACTTCCCGGTAACGAGTAAGTACTTAAATAATGAATAAATTTCAAAAAGTACCCCCTACTTATGACTGGTATATCACTCAACCCTCACAAGAAAAGACGTCTGGCGAAGAAGAACAACCCGTTATTCCATAGCAGAGGAATATGATATATCTTGTTCTATTCATCTTACTACTAGTTCAAATCAATGGTGAATTCATCTATAAAGATTTCAATACGACTACAGGGCTTGTACTGAATGGTGTGGCTGACTTTGTTGATTGTTTAGAGGCCGAATTAAACGACGACGACGGAGATTCATCCATACACCGTGCAGACGATAACAATAACAATGACGATGGGAAAGCATCTACTCTTCATCATCACGGATACACTGCAACAAAAGATTTGTTAACCACTACTGAAACTGTCGGTAATAATAACAACTCTTCCAATTACATAGATATTCACGAGGGTGTCTTTGGTCATCGAGATGTTTATGAAACAGATGATAATATTGTTGATTGTAGTGAACGGTTGAGACTAACATCATCACATCCTAGCCAAGCGGCGTCTGTTTGGTATGAATCTAGGGTACCAGTCTTACGAGGCTTTGAAACAAACTTTAAATGGCAAGTTACTGATCCCTCAATCGAGTGTACAGATCATGTTGACAAAGCATTTTCCAACAACTTACACCGATCATGTAGAACGCTGGGGGGAGATGGTTTTGCCTTTGTTATTCACGATGATCCAGCAGATTCATCAGCATTGGGAGGAGATGGCGAGCAACTCGGCTACGGAGGTATCACGAATTCCATTGCAGTCGAGTTCGATACGTGGACTAATAGTGACAGTGACGATGTATTCCAAGATCACATTTCTATTCATTCAGCAGGTCCACTGCTACCAAACAGTTCTAATCAATCCACTTCTCTAGGCTATTGGAGACCATACGATGTTGCCGATGGAAAGGTACACGAGGCTAAGATTCAATACCTTCCATATGTCGAAGATCGATACTATGAACTAATGACAGCCAATGCTAATTTGATACCGTATTTGAAAGATAACGGAGAGGGTAGACAAATGGGAACATTGGCCGTGTTTGTTGATCAGGGTATCATTGAAGACCGACCCTTGTTGGCAATTCCCATCAACTTGAGCCTTCTCCTTGACTTGCCGGATAGTTTGGCATATGTCGGCCTCACCGCCTCAACTGGACGTAAGTGGCAGAAGCATGATATACTATCGTGGTCATTTGAAGAAAGTCCCGACGAAGATGATGAAACTTAAACCCATAGAGCCATACCAACATTAGGCTTGTTTCATCACAATGTAGTATTCTCTTGAAATGGTATTAGTCTTGACCCTAACCTAGGCATCTCCATTTGTATCATCGAACCATGAATCTGGGTGGTACCCACTAAACATTGTAACTAACGCCTCATTGAATTGAGCTTGATGTAAGTTCAACTAGGTTTGGACAGTAGAAGAAAACAATCTCAGGTATAAGCAGCGGTTCAAAGAAGTCGAATATGATGCAAACAATCTTTATACTCACCGGAAGATCATTTGGCATTGCTCGAAAGGGATACTCGAGCTCCTGATGAGATTGAACAAGTATAGATAATATATGAGTGCCAATGTTGAAACACAGTACACACAAACACTCTACTTCTCCTCCTTCCCAACTCACCTTTGATATCTCATTTAATCCAGCAAACAATAATACCGTCAAGTAATTCAATATGAATCCATACCATATCTCAGTCTTTGATAACATTAATGTTGGCATAATGAAGGCACTAAGTATTACGAATATAGTAGCCATTTGTGCCAATGGAAAAGGATATGGTATATAACTCATCTTCCGTGCGGCATTATACCACAAATGTCCATCAGACGTATATTGTTGTAATCGACTAACGATTGGTGGACCCACATTACCCAACGAACCATGTAACTGTTCACGAATTATAAATTCATTCCACCAAAAGACTACCAATGCCATTTTGGCACTTTGTCCTCGGGCTCGTTGTAACATGTTTATTTCATTCTTGGATACGCCACCAATTACTGATAGTGGCCGGCATGCATTATACTTACTCCGTTTATACTTTGTTCGTGACATGTCCAACATGTATTTAATAGTTTGTATTATTCCACAACATTTATTACCTTTATATCCATATAATTTCATATCAGAATCATTATCGGAATTATAATGTGGCCATTCTAAGTTGGGTATAAATTCAACTATTGGTGCCTTCATGCTATCTGTATCTTCACATCGTAATGTTGTTAATGCAACTGCACTTAGTAAACTTACAAAGTGTGCACCCTGCTCTAAGAATAGTGATGGTACACTTGGTATTGTTTTACCTGTTGATGTATGCATAGTTCGTTGGGGATAAAAGTCTGGTACTTGTGGTGTTCTATTCAACTCGTTATTGATTGTTTGGGAAGGATAACGAAGTGGTTCTACTGGTTGTGACGATTCGGATGTTGCGTTGATTGATAACAAGTCCACCTTTGTCTTCTTCTTCTTTTTACCACCACCTCTTTTACGAAGTGATAGTTTTCTATAATCTAGAAAGGTTCTATTGGGAGTTGATGTTGGTTGTTGTGCTTCGTTATTTGAGAAACCAGTGTCTGAAGTTATAGTTGCATCGATGGTTGGATGATCAGTCGTATCATGATGACTAGTTCCACCACCATTCAAACGATGACTACTCTCTTCCGTGCTACCCAATACCAGATCATCATTAGTCATCGTTTTTGCTCTATATGGATTGGAATATGGACTAGTATGTGGATTTATATATCGACTACGAGTCTCTGCATCTTCTGGCTTGGAACCAAAGGATATTGGTCTAATGCTATCATATGTTGTAGACTGCATATGAAACGCGGCTAATGTCACACCTGCATCTAACCACTTTGAGTGCATGTTATGTAATGCTTGACATGCTTCCCAGTACTGCTTATTGCAAAATAGCAATTGCAATAATACACATGAGATATGAACACGAGATATGAACATGATATTTGCAACACATACACAACAAAAGGACTCACCCGATTATAACAAAAGTTAACCTTATGACTCAACAAGAACATAACAGCAGTAACAATAATACTAACTGGAAACGGATGACTTAACAATTCAAATCCCTGGAAGATGGTTCATGAAGGTGAAAAAGAAGAAGTGATTTTGGAACATATGTTAGTGCATGCTCTGTTTGTACAAGATCAAATAATGGTAATGGATATTCAGCCAAAACAATACAAACGCGGACTTTCCTCAAATACATCCGTATCTGCAGTATCATTATTGTTCACTCTACTACCACCATTATTCATATTCCATGCATTACTTTGTGGTGAGGCATTAATACCATAGGTTATATTCCAATACGGATTTTGGGTAGTGCCGTAGTAATACATTGCAATGTATACTGCTGATGAGAATATTGCATAGGATGATGCTTTGTAGGCTGCTGATCCGTACCTATAAGAGAAGAGAGAAGTAGAGGATAAGCATGAGATAGGCATGGAAAAAGAAAGGTTATGATGCACCTTATCTTGCATAAGATTTGCAATATACAAACATCACATTTGCAAATCATACAATCTGAATATCAAATATATAGATATTGAAACTGCATTGCAATCTCCTCATCAGCATACATATTTTCAGATATTTTCATAGAATTTGTAAGGTACATTCAAATAACTTTGCAAGAATATACTCTCAGAGATCGTACTTCTCCCCAAGCACAAAGATAACCAGCACTTACACAATAAAGAGAGTACTAATATTGAAGAATCCATCGTAGTAATTAATCATTGTCAGCACCGCATAATCAGATCATTCAATATGCGAAATAGTCTCAACTCTCTTTCTATCCGGCTAGTACTTAGCTAAATGAAGTATATCTAAGAACATGCCTTTGAACAAAGAAGTCACGGAACCAGCAAGGAGATAGAAGTAGAAATGCAGTTGCAAGAAGTACAGTAATTGTAATGATCAGCGTCTTCTTAAAGATTATGCAATTTTCAATCAGTTTGAAGAAAGAGGTAGTACATGAGAAGAGTGGGAAAGATGTAAGGTAGCTAAAAAATGTGCATATCATGTGCATAAAATAAAATTTATGTCGCTACTCCTTGCTTGGTGCCGACGACAAGGTATGCTCGTATTCGATGTCATATATATTTAAATGTATAATATATTTATCCCATAGCAACCTGAACATCCATTCTATAAAACAATCCTACTAAATTTTAGTTACTATTAGTAATACGACAAGCCACCACATTTGACAGCTTCGTCCCTCTGATCACTCTTAATCTCATCAAGATATGCTTGATAATATCGTAATGCACTAGCGTAATCATCTTTTGTTGCGTGACCCTCTGAGTAGAGTAATTTGATCCTTTCTAGAGAGTTTGGATGCCCATTCTTCACGGCAATCATGAAGTGCTTCAATGCCCTTGCTTTATTGCCTGCCCACTCATCTGTGCATCCAACATTATGCCTTGCATATGAGCATCCCCCCATAGCTCCCAATTCGTAGTAATGTTTAGCCTTCTTTTCATCCCTTTCCACACCATTACCATGTATATACATACCACCAATTTTACTATACGCATTAGCACAACCAAGTTCTCCTGCTCGATGATAAAGCTCCAATGCCTTGGCCCTGTTTTGGGGTAATCCGTATCGTCCTTCAATGTAATCACTTGCTCGACTGTAGATTGCAATTGCATCATTAAGCTCCATCCGTTTCTCGTACATTTTGATCCTCTCCTCATCAGAACTTGCAGGTGGAGTTCTACAAAAAGGGCAAATCTGCTCCTCCACTTTAGTAGCCCTTGATTGAACTGCATGGATGCATCCACAGCATATAACTTTTCCGCAGCATGACATATAAGTTCGTCCACCATTTCGAAATGGCAAATGTAGGAAGCAGATAGGACAAGCATCTTCTTCCGGTCGAGGAGGCTGTTTAAATAATTTCTCATCATGTATTTCCTTTGCCCTCCTCTTACACTCTTTCTTATGTTGTGACCGGTGGGATATCTGGCAATCTCTACTGCAATATTTAACCAATTTACATGCCGTACATGATTTTAGTTTGATACTATTATCCTCTCCCTTGCCACAATTGGCACAAGTTAATGTATTATATTTTGATGATGTGTTGCTCATATGATATATTTATTATATCTCTATTTACCTATACGCCCGCCTATCTGTTGTAGCCCACGAAAAGTTACTATCCAAAATGATACTAACTATTATGATATACCAAATAAATCAATACCTAATAACCGGTCGGTAATACACCGTCACAGCTATGAGAGGTGAACGATTTTTTTTGCAATTTGTTTGTTCTCTCTACTTCCTCTTAATTAATGCCGCTACGATTGACGCAGTCACACGATGAACACCCTAAGTAACCGTTCTAAAACTGCAAACAATTAGTCCACTGTCAGCTTGGTGTAGTACGAGCTAGTACGAGAGAGGACAGAATGACAACTCGTCCGTAGAACAACGAAGTCACGGGACCATCAAGTATGTGAAAGATGATAGCAAAGTTGTCTATTCCTACCAAGATTGTGCCGATCGGTGTCTTAAAGATATGTATTTACGATCAATCCATCAAGGTATGAAGCAGTAATACAATAAGAGGAGTGGGAAAAGCTGTAGCTAGAAAATGTGCATATCTTGTGCACAAAAAAAATATGTCACGGCTAGGAGATGAAAGGGGCCGACTGGTGCTATGGTGCAGGCAAGGTATACTCGTTTTCAATAAAAGATGTATACTAACTTTACCCCTATCATAAATGAACTTTGTACCCTCCTTGCAACAACGACAAACCCCAAACCTAGTCCATTACCCCCCCGAGCTCTCATTGGAGAGCTATGCCCTTTCATATAACACTGGCATTTGCCAATAACGAAGCACCTCGTACATCCCATCCAGAGGAATGTCATCGAAATGTTTCAATTTCATGTACTCTTCTTTCTTCCAAGCGCAATACCCAAAATCAGGCATAACTTGGTTGCTTTGTTTGCCAATAAATGCAAGTGCATAAGGCATAAGCTCCACGTCGTCAATATCATGAAATGGATCCATGTTGAACCCTCCACCAAGAGTTAGAAACTTAACTAACTTTTTGCGTGTCCTCATTGCCAAATCCTGCGGCGAGTCATTGATAATACTGTCCGATAAATCAATGTCCCCATCAACGCGTTGGTTGTTAATCATGATTGTTCCTACGAATTTCCGTAAGAGGTGATTGGCATTCCAAACTGATTGAATACTTGATGTACCAAATACGAGTTTATTGATAATATCACGTGATTCTTCGGAAAGGGTGCTCCTCCCACCACGAATATTGAGGGATTGAAGAGTTGTATTGTCTGAAAGAGATGTGCATAGGACTTGAACAGACTCTTCATTTTCAATCGATTCGACACACACTTTTGTTACGGCTGACTTTGGATGTGCAAGAAGACCTGCAATTCCTTCACAGCTATCGACACCGACGGAGACTGATCCCAAATTGAGGTGTTTGAGTACAGTGGCATCCAATGGTGCCAACAATGGCTTGATAGTCTGATACGTCGTGGTGGTTTCTCCAGCGAACCTTAGATACTCCAACGGTTTCCCCTCAAGAGCTGACCCTAGCAAGCCTAATCCGTGCTTGCTGATATCAACCTGGCCCGATATTTCAAGTGAACGGAGAAGAGGTGTCCTTCGGATGGAATTGAATAGATGATTTGCTCCACTCATAGCAGTGCTCCCGGTACACTGTAGAGATATTACCATCTTCTCTATTGATGGATGACCCCCAGCCTTAAAGATTTTCGGAATAGTACCCTCATCAACTGCATTCACTTTCAGAGTCTTCAAATTCTTGTTCCCTACGATGAACTGGCCGATACGCTTACGACCAAGGTTAGTAAAGTATTCTTTGTCCAAGTCCAAAGTTTGGTGCTTCCCTCCACTCCGTGCTGCCTTTGTCAACAATATTGGCATGGATGCATAAAAGAATTCAGTTGACGACCCATTCTTAAGAGGCAAAATCTCATTCCGATAGAAGTGATTTGGGATACCCTCAAAGGCAATACGATCTTCCTCATCTTCGAACTTGGATTCAGGCAACATCATATCTCCTTTCTCTTCTTCCCGTAGCTTCCTCTTTTTAATATTTGTCAAATCTCGTTTGGCTTTGGTATTTGCCCACTTTTCCTGTCGTTTATGATTCACCACAGCACCCCTCACACAACCCAAAATAGCCGACAACCCATGTGCGGCAACTTGCTGTTCTGAATTTAGATTAACATTATTTGGGTTTTGTAGGACTGAGATAACAGCATCATGTAGCACACGAGCAGATGTAGCTGATAACTGAATGATTGGTGGGTGTTGTAATTGGTTTAAATTGTTTGGTAGAGGTGGAGGAAGAGGTAGCTGTTGGGCAAATACTTGCTGCTGATGGGCAAATGCTTGTTGCTGTTGGGCAAATACTTGTTGCTGTTGAGCTAATTCCCGTTGTAGTTGGGCACGACGTTGTTCAAACTCTCGCCGACGTTGGTCAGATTCTTGTCGTCGCCGAGCTGATGCCTGCTGCACCCTCTTTATCAGTTGTTGCGTACGCTGCCTTAGTGTAGAAATATCATTGTATACGTCAAACGAGGGAGCCGATCGATAAAGGGAGATTTCCAAACGGGTGGCTAATTGTGGGAGAACGTTCAGCCATTCCTGTGTTGGATTCTTTTTCTTTTCATGCAATAGCTGTGCACTGGGTATATGTAATTGAGGGCGTAGATTGTATCAGACATAAAAAATAAGTTAGTAAATAATTGTGCATAAGATGTGCACATAATTTTAGAAAAGACATACATGAATTATATAAACAAGTGGAAAGTTGCATATATGTAAAATATACTTTGCGGTATAAACTTACATCTTGGTAACTATTTTCATACGCGCATCGATATCCTTATCACTCTGCCATCCATTTGATGGTTGAGGAGGCCTCGTCATTGCTGACAAATCTTTTCCTTGAGATCTTTGATTGTTGTTCATCGTTTCACTAACTTATCACACCTTTCGTAGACTGATCACGTATGTTATTATACTAAAAATCGATTGATTAAACGTTATTTGATGGTGATATTGTAAATAATCCCCAATCATAACCTCCCACACCACAAATTGCAATGAATAAAAAATGATAAGATTTTTGGATACCATCACGGGGCCTAAGAGATGGTAAGCGGAAGTAACTCCGGTCATATCTCTTTCAATACTATACTACTAGTTGTGAGATCTTTAGATGCTTCCCCGGTTACTAAGGAGGACAGGAGAGTTGAATCTATCGATCATATTGACATATCCTTGGGTCGAATCGATCTCCTTCTCGGTCGCGCATAACAACACCTTAAACTTAAACTTAACAGAATATATGTATGTACTGATATGTAGATAAGACATATATAGACAAAGCTTTATTCATTGACTTTATTCAATCTTTGAATACGGCAGAATTAGAGAGTGTGCATATCAATAATTTAGGGACGGAAGGAAACGAAAGGGTAAAGAAGAGGGTCTTGTTACAGTGCGGCATATGCTTGTGTCCATATAAGTTAAGATATAACTTTATCCCCTATCAATAAATGAACTGCCTACTCCCTGCAACAACAACTGGCGTCTATTCTAAGAATCCATAGTATCGCCAGTCTTCCCTAAATGCAGCAGCTTCGTCCCTTTGATCACTCTTAATCTCGTCTACATATGCTTGATATACCTGCTGCGCTTTTGCATAAACATCTTTTGTTACAATTCCCCACGAGTATATGTCACGAACTTTCTCTAAACTATCTGCATATCCGCCTTCAATCGCATTCATAAAATGTTTTAATGCTCTGTCCATTTTGCCTGCCTGACCTTCAACTACTCCTAAATTGAAGCTCGCATCTACATTTCCTTCCATAGCTGCTAATTCCCAGTAATGGATAGCCTTCTTTTTGTCAACTCCCACTCCTCTTCCAAACTCATATGCATTGCCAATAGAATAATATGATTGAGAATCACCTAGCTCTGCTGCCCGATGAAATAGTTCTAACGCCTTAGCATAGTTTTGAGGAAATCCATACGTCTCTAAACGATAAAAACTTCCCAGATTACGGATAGCTACAACGTCATTCAGCTCTGCGCGGTTCTTATATCTTTGGACAAGTTCATCATTCGAACTTGGTGCCGGAACTCTGCAAAACGGACATACACTTTCCTCTTTTTTACTAACCCTCGATTGAAATGCATATACACATCCTCTGCACATAACTTTCCCGCAACATGCCATGTATACTTGAACCGAAGTAAGATGCGGCATTCGAATCATACAGATAGGACAATCTTCTAATGGTGGAGGCTGTTTGAATAATTTCTCATCGTGTAATTCCTTTGCTCTCTTCTTACACTGTTTCTTATGCTGTGGCCGGTGGGCTATTTGGCATTCTCTACTGCAATATTTAACCAATTTACATGCCGCGCATGATTTTAGATCAATACCGGCCTCTTCTCCCTTGCCACAGTTGGCACATATTGATGTATTATTTTCTGTTTCTGATGTGTTACTCATATTATGATATGTATAATCTCTCTTTGCTTATACGACGCCTAACTGTAGCCCACAAAAGGGGTCTATCCCAAATGATGTACTTTTACGATATACCAAATATATCAATACCTAACCAGTCGATGATGCCGTACACTATGTAAGCCACACACAATAGGTTTAGGAGGTATTGTTTTTTGCAATAATATCTCTACTTCCTCTTCACTACGATTGGCACAGCCACACAATGAACGCCCTAAGCAACCCTTCTAACACTGCTACCAATTAGTCCACTGCCAGCTTGGTGTATGAGAGGACGAGACCGATACAAACCTATAAACACCTAAGTATATTAATTAATAACCTAAGATTGATTTAGTTGAAAGGATACCTTAGGATACCACCAACAACAACCTCATCAAGTAAAAATTATTGCTGACCATGGCGAATTGCTAGGCTACTAAGCCTCTCAATATCACCTCTTTGCAATACATAATACCACCAATATCATGG
>Ga0075439_12724_pt1 | contig 14625 bp, 10 predicted proteins | sample MintriSingleCell_FD_74264 | JGI IMG/M metagenome (GOLD analysis project Ga0075439, IMG submission 74264) | Marine eukaryotic communities from Monterey Bay, USA to study complex ecological interactions - Minidiscus trioculatus JGI Plate_4_G5... | ecosystem: Environmental > Aquatic > Marine >... | reverse complement strand
TTCAGGTGTATTAGGAGGTACTGTTCATGAAAGTATGACCGATTTAGTCCAGCTAATGTCATCACTTATTGATTCACAAGGAAAGATCCTGGTACCCGGTATTATGGATGACGTTGCTTCAGTAACACCAGGAAAATCCGCGTTAGATGTTTTGTCGTATGAATTCGTGCCTTCAATGTGAAGTCTTGGTGATTTGGCTACTTCATTTGTCCATCCATTGCATTCATTTGCTTGCCCTTGCAACCCACATGTACTAACATATGCTATGTTTACCTTTCCTCGTCTTCATAAACTGTGCAACGCGCATCTTCCAGAGGAGGAAAAGTTATATGAAAGTATTGACTTTGATTGTGAATCATACAAAAAAGAAAACAAGATTTCATCAAACAAGTTGTTACACGAGGACAAGAAGAGTCTACTAATGGCCAGATGGAGATATCCTACATTAAGTTTGCACGGAATTGAGGGGGCTTTTGCGGGTGTCGGAGCAAGACTGTCATCCCATCAAAAGTGTCTGGCAAGTTCAGCATGCGCCTAGTTCCGGATCAAGACCCTGCTAAGATTGAAAAGCAGGTGACTGATCATCTTAACAAAGTGTTTGAACAGCTGCAATCTCCAAACGAAATGAAAGTTGAAATGTTACATGGTGCAAAAGCATGGCTAAGCGATCCGAAACATCCCAATTTTGCAGGAAAGTCCGCGTTAGTATTGTTTTATCTTATGAATAAATGTGTCAATATGAAGTGTTGATGATTTGAGTGCTTCATTTGGCCTTCATGCATCTTTTTTGTTGTCTTAGAAAGCTGTATATATTAACAGAAGTTTCAATCACCCATCTTTCAACTTCATGAAATGTGATAACGCACATCTTCCAGCGGCAGCTCGAGCGACCGAGAAAGTATACGGCTCACCACCAGATTACACTAGAGAAGGTGGAAGTATTCCAATCACTACTGCTTTTGAAGAGAGCACTAAGATGAATGTTTGTCTACTACCAGTAGGTGCCTGTGATGATATGGCACATAGGTAAGAAGCAGGTTAATCATCTTTGTCTCTCTTTGCCTTATTCTTCCTAACATTTTACTCTTCCTCATCCACAGCCAAAATGAAAAGTATAATAAGAGTAATCTGATCAATGGAGTTAAAGTGCTAGGTGTCTATTTGCATGAGTTAGGGAAGCTGAAGGGACCGAAGCCATCGAGTTGTCGCTGTGTGGAACTAACCGAGGAGGAGTTGATGGTACCAGGAGCGTTTATGAGAGGCTTCAAGTGCAAATGTGTGATGTAAAGAGAGCTTATGTTACTACTGAACAACTACAAATCCAAGTCACTCAATTCATCTAACATACAGCTAGAGATTACTCTCTCTTTAGCCGACTCGACCCTTGACTACTAGGAGCATCTCTTGCCATTATATATCTCCATTTGTTTATTGCACCTAACCAGAAATAAGATGTGTTTGTAAGAGGATGACGTATACTAGCAACTTTAACAATACCGTACAGATCCTATCCAGATGTGTTATCATGTTGTAATGTTGTGTTTGTTTCGATTGAAAAGTTTTTGCATTAGGGTATATATCTTTTAAAATCAATATCGCATACAAACAACGTGCATACTTACCATTATCTCAATTTTGCACCCTGCAAGTGCAGCTGCTTCAGCCTAAACTCAAAGTCATTTTATGCCAAAAAGAGAAAATTAGTATGAAAAGAACAAACAGATTATGCACAACACACGAGAAAGCTAACACACCTCTAGAGATGCACTAATCTTAGCTCCTAGTTTGTCAAAGAAGCCTTTTGGTTTATTTGGATTATCATCAGGCAGCTTATCACTGCAAATAATGCGACATACGTAAGGAAATGCTCATAAACTATAGGATAAAACAGAAACACATGAGCAATATATGCAACTCACCCTCTCAATACTCTCTTAAGTTCCACTTTCCCATCAAAGCTATCATTTGTTGGGCATGTCGTGAATAAATAAAGACCACAAGCAGGAGCAGCGAATACTGTCGCCAGCCGTGATATTGCTGATAATATTCGTCTATACATATCAACAGGTAAGATTTTTTGAGGATATGCAGTATGTGAACATGTCGAAAGATACCTTGCAACATAAATAAACTCACGCTGCCACAAATGTACCGACCAAAGCGATACCTATCTGTGCTAATTCTGATGGCGGCGGCGGCTGGTCTGCTGCTGTCGGGCTGGCTCCACCATTGGTTCCTTTCGAAGTCATGATATTACAAAGATCATTGAGCAAGCAAAATGGCAAGCAAGGAAAAGTTACAAACCATTTAGCGATCAAACGATACTAGCCTGCAATCAAACTGATACGGTCATTATCGCAACTAAGTATGTCATGTTTGCTTTGAGTTTAGTTCTATTAACAAGTAGAGCGAGATATATCATCGTAAAGCTCTCCATCTCGCACAACTGATGCTGCATCATTCTTTGCTCTTATTTGCTCTTTGAAGTCATTTAGTATTGTAAGATGATCCGCATACCAGTCTTCTCCTTTGTATTTGACACCAACCTGATCTAATGGTACAGAAATGACTTCCTTGGCATCATCTCCGGCTCTTGGTTTATTGCTGCCATTTTTTGTCTTCATTGTAGAAGTATTGAACTCTAATGCATAGCCAATACTGACAATATGTCTTCTATTGTCTCGTCGAGGATCCGAATATACTCCAATCAGTTTCAATGCAGACTTGATTTGAGCATTAGGAATGATAATACCAGTTTCTTCTAGAGTCTCTCGTTGTACTGCACTCTCTACAGCTTCTCCTGTATCAACAAAACCTCCGATTGTTGCTAATTGTTCAGTATCTCTTCTCCTAACTACCCAAACACTATATTTTCCTTCTTCAGTTTTGGAATATATTACAATATCAATAGCAACCGATGGTGTACACATACAGTACTCGTCCCCTCCACACCAGCATGAACCTGGTCTATCTTCTTCTGGATGACCGCCATGCCATGTTCTTTCTTCTCCATGTACTGACGATTTAGAAGAGTTTGACATGTATGCTACTTTCTTAGGCAAGTGGTTGATGAATATACCCAATACTACCAGTATTGTGAGAAGTGCAAGTACAGAGAATACTACAATAGCATTTCCATTATTATTACTATTTGATATAGTATTGTGACGTCTTCTTATTGAGTTATTGTTGGTCATCGTTGTATTTGAAATCTGCCTTCTTTGTTTCATTCGTAATATATTTTATAACTTTTTGTGGCGGCGTCGTTACCGATAATTCTGCAGATAATAATCTCTTTGATACCACCTCTTATTCGTTGGACGGGCCTCTTCTACTGCTACTACAAACCACACATCACAAATTATACTATCTCTCACGCTGTCACGCTCTCGTACTGCACAGTGCACACTCTCATAATTCAACCGGTATCCTTAGCACTTTAGTCTAACACTAGAATCAATGAGTTGTTGGTGGTGGGTGTTTGTTGTTGTATACCATGACAATCATGCCTATTAGTAGACGGTCAAGCTTCCGCAAGAGCGAGTCTAATCTCGTTCAAGTTGCAAATTCCTCTCCGAGACATAGAACATCAAGTTTATCAGAAAATAATATTATCATTGGTGCACCGAGTACACAGCATTTGAAACGTCGTCGTTTGTTGTGTTGGAAACGTACGTCATCTTCTTCAATACCAATGTGTATACCGTCACCTACCTCATCTCCAACATCATATAATAATAGACGGCGTAGACTACCATTTTTATTACTAGATAGATTGAAATCATATATCAAGAGGAGTAATCCGATACATGCTGCAATTGGTAGTATACTCTTCACAATATCTTTGGTATACTTACTACACTTACTAATCATTAGAGAATTCGGTGCAAGAGGGTCAATCAAAGGTGGTGATATGGGAAATATGTTAGATCAATTTGTCAAAGATAAAACTCGATATAAAACAATAACAAAGTGGAGAAATGAAGTTCAATCACAACTACATATACCAATAATATACAAAGGTGAGGAGGGTTGGATAATAGAACCATGGTATTATCCATTAGATGTTATTATTAAAACACGGCCCAATAGTGCAGTGATAGAGATGTTACTTCGGGAGAAACGACGTGTTGATAAACTTGATATGATACAAAATTCACACAATATTGAGCAGAGTTGTTCAAGAGATGCAAATTCTCAAATTGATATACCAAATACATTGATACAACTATTGCCACATCATCAACTACCAACATTGCCTCCATATTGGATTTTAAGATCCGAATCAGTAGATATTGACTATGTTGCGATACAGAACACTGATATATACTCAGCTACTAATAATCAGTTATTAAAATCAATTCAGAGCTGTCAGGAAATGATCGGCAAAAGCACTGCTATGCAATGTTTGGGATATCATTTAGGTGGGATACAAATAAGTAACAATCATGCCGAACTGGAGCAATCTCGTAGTGATATCAATACTATTTTGACATTGCTTGGCAAACAGTCAGATAAACTACTGGCAGGAGGGAATTGTAAATCAAGATTGGGCTATGCCGTGTTCTCCAACACTCCAACTCCAGAAGAGCAACTAAGAAAAGTTTCTGCCATATCAAGCCATGTATCAACGACATTTGCAGCATTTGGTCCCGACAATCTCATGCAATTATGTATCCCTCCATTTGAAAATAGTATTGGAATCTCACCTTACAATGAGGCCAATGTGGATCTTAGCTATCAGTCAACCTTTACAAACAAACTAATTACTGAAATTGAGAGTAGAAGCTTCAATTCTACTCAAGTATGGGGACTTGCTACATTGACGTGTGACACCAGTGATATTAATAAAGATACAATCACAAACTGCTGCAATCAAGTGACAGTTAAAATCATTGACTCAGTGGAACCTGAGGCTATAACAAAGCATGTACAGAATGCTGCAGGTAGTCATCATCTCATATTCACTTCTTCAAAGACAATATCTGATACTCCAATTCAGTCAAGCCCAGTCTCTGTGTCAATAAGTGAGCCGTCAAACAGTATACAACCGCAACGACGACACAAGGAATCAATTCAAATGAAACTGAGAAATGATTGGAATTGTGAGCCTAGTTGGTGGTGTAACCGATGTCTGATGCAACTTGGATCATTCTCTAACTGTTCTTCTACCTGTGACGAGTGTGCCATTAATGCTATTTGCGACAAAGATGGATCCGATAACACAAAGAGATCACAAATCAAAGTAGATGTCCAAGTTACAAGTTTTACTACACAGCAATATCGAATTCCAAAGATTATACATCAAACTTACTTTGAAGAAATAACAATGGAGAAATATCCTCAGTTGCTCAGATTACAAAATACATGGAAAGCTTCTGGCTGGGAGTATAGGTTCTACGATGATGCTACTGCTCGAGAGTACATTACTACCAACTATCCACCCCGATTTGTTTCAGTCTTTGATGCTTTGCTTCCCGGAGCTTACAAGGCAGATTTCTTCCGCTATCTAGTACTATTCAAAGATGGTGGTGTCTATGTTGATGTGGATGTAATGCTGAATACGAACCTGGATACCTTCATCACACCAGATCTCGCCTTCTTTTCTCCACTCGATGCAGTTGGTACGTTTGCAGATGAACAGTATTGTTTGTGGAATGGTCTTCTTGGTTCAGCACCCGCTCATCCGGCGTTGGCAAATGTAATTGAGTGGATGGTTAACCTTGTGTCCAATCGGGGGGATATGTATGACATGGAACAGACAGTTTGCTCATTTTCTGGTGTAGACAAGCTAGAAAATTGGAAGATACGAGCTGAACCAGGTTTGATGTTGAGTGGTCCATGTGCACTTGGTTTGGCAGTTAATAATGCTCTGGGTAACGAGCCACTCTCCAAGTTTACTCCGGGCTTGTTAGCTCACAAAGGATACAATACACAGAAGAGAGAAGACTTAAAGAGTGATGCCATTGGCAATGTCATGATATTGGCAGTGGATAAGAGTGATCTCGGGGCATTTAGATTCAATGATCCAGAACGAAATGTGATGATTGCATCCACTGATTTGCAAGGTCTAACAAAGACACCAATGGTATATGAGAAAAGTGAGAATCTACGAGGCAAAGAAGCGTCAGTAAAGCAGAAACCCCATTACAGTATTTCCACTGCAGGTGATAAGCTGTGGGGAACACATGATGTTTATACCGATGATCTCATAACTGAGGAGGTTATATCTTTGGCTGTTTCATATGACATATGAAAAGTAGTATATGAAAAGTAGTAGCAAAGATGGTTTTATACAATTATCACCTAACTCATCCAGATATATGCATGGTATTCTTTACAAACACGGCCACAAGCAGAGATAATAAGCTCTATACAGCTTCTGTCGTGTTTTGTTTCTTGGTTGATGGTTCACCATCTTCAACTTCAGCACCACCATCATTCTTCACCACCTCATCAATACTTCTCTTCTCACCCGATGTGGCTGTGCTTTCTGTTTTATTTGAAACAAGAGTAGAACCATCATTATCACCACCACCACCACCTTGAGTTGTCATAACTGGGGCCTCGGATGCTTGATTATTATTTGTCCCACCACTACCTTGCTGCTGTATAAGATTATTCAGAAAAGCCATAGCATTTGAATTTCCAGTGGGCATGTTAGCAACACCAGCTTGATTAATTGGAGGGGCTGGATTATAAGTGCTACCCAAACTAGCAAGTTGTGATGCATATGGATTGGTATTCATCATTTGAGGCTGAGCAAGGAAATGATTCATATTGTTTCCCGTCTGGGCTAGCTGCTGCTGAGCTAGTAATGCCATCATAGGATTGATCTGATTGGTCTGTTGTCCACCAAACTGAGCATTGCCCGCAGCAAGCTGCTGCATCACCAAGGGGTTAAGATTATTCTGCTGCTGTTGTTGTGCCATATTATTGTTACCCCCAGCCATTTGCTGAGTCATCATGTTCAAGAACATGTTGCCCGAAGCTGCATTCTGATTAAGACCTGGATTATTCCCCCCTGGTGCCATTCCAAGATTAAAGTTTACATTTGCATTGCCTTGTTGTTGTTGCTGCTGCTGCTGATTTTGCTGAGTCAAGCCTTGGAGAATGTTGCTAAAATCTTGTGCGGAAGTACTCAATCCTTGGCCGCCGGCCAACCCACCTTGCGCGTTTTGAAGTAAGTTACCAAAATTGGTAGCGTTAGGCTGAGTTCTCTGTGTGTTAGAAAAGGCAGACCCACCGCTTCCACTGCCACCACTCTGCCCGCTATTTGCAGTAGAATGAGTAGTAGCAGATAAAGTCCGCACTAAGGCGTCAAATGATGAGCCTCCCATCCCAGCTTGATTAAGAATTGCCTGCGGTGCAGCAATATTATTGTTGTTGTTGTTGTTGCCCTGAGTTCCCCAGTCCATATTCTTCATTTGAGACCTGGCAGGTGTTCCTCGGAGACCAGCACCCTGATTAGGCATACCTTGTTGAATCAAATTGGCCAAGTTGTCGATGGACTGCATACTTTGAAAGTCAAGACTCATTAGCTGGTCAAATGAACGTTGCTTACCGAGCATGTTGGCAAGAGATGCACTTGAGGCAATACCACCACCCTGAGCTAATTGCGAAATTTGATCAGGAGCCATTCCTGTTTGAAGCATCAAGTTGGCAAGGGAGGCAGTGTTGGTCATATTCCCTATAGTATAAAGTGGAAACATAAATGAGACTGACCAGCAAAAAGCAAAGCGGGCAAATGACATTGAAACATATATAAACTTACCGAGACTGCCTTGAGATGCATTGAACATGCCAGGTTGAGATGCTTTCAATTGTGAAAACAAGTCTGCATTACCACTCGGTTCACCACCTCCCTGAAGCATTGCACGTCCTACAGCGGCTGCAGATTTATTCAACCCCCCACTACCTCCACCTCCACGTTGTCTCTTGGAGGATCCACGTCCTCCTCCACTAGACCCTCCACTTTTCGTCTGAGCTACACGATCTAAGAACTTCTTCTCCAACTCACTAAGTTCAAACCTAGTCTGTTCAACTTGAGCAGGTGTTAAATTATTAACATCTGCACCCCTTCTTCTGAATATTTGTTTACCAATACAATTACTCCCGACAAACTTTTTGGATATACGCATAGGATCACAGTTTAACAGCTTGGACAGAAATGTCCTTAAGGTAGTGCCATCTGTTAGGGGTAATAGTCCTGCCTTGAACTCTTGAATTAAACGGTTTGCATACGCCTCCTCTTCTTGTGTCCATTTACCACGACGTAGTTCTGGCCTTTTCTTATCGGATGAATGAGAAGATCTCTTCTTCTTCCTGGACTTGGAAGAACGTTGCTGTGATACCTTTTGTTCCTCGGCAATGGCTAAAGCTATTGCAGCTGCAGCACCCGGTTCTTCATTCTCCATAGAGGGTAGTGGGAGGGATGCTCCATCACTTGTAGCATCTTCCTTGTTTCTATCTCCACCATTCTCTTCTTCTTCATCTTCACTCTGCTTCTCTACAGGTAAAGCAATGGAACCCTCGCCATCACCGCCGGCAACTTGAGTATCCTCCTCCTTAGTGGGTGGTATAACCCCATCAGCTTCGGCTGCTGATTGAGCTGCGGCCAATAATGTTAATGGTGCTCTGCATTATTATAAGTATGATGATGGTTGATGATAATATAAATTATTTTGTGATAAGTGATAGGGTTGGGGAATAATATCAGAGACATGTAAAAAAGAAAATGAACACATCATGTGAACATCACTGATCGATAGGCAGGGGATAGCAGCGCAGTACCATGCCTCCTCCTATTGCAATGCATCATATTGATAGCATGCCAAGAAGAAATGATTTTCTGCCGCTGCTTATACTTCAACTTGACCAACTTGAACTACACAGTCATCTTCAACGATATCTCGCATAAAAAAAAATTTAACGATCAAACAAAAAGCTCAATGATAGCTTTTCTTATATTCCTGACAGCAATAATACATAAACTTACGCATCTGATGCCATAGTCGTCGTCGTCCAGGGTATATTTATATTATATAGAGGCTGCTGTATTGTTTAAGTAGGTCGGTCTTAATATAATGTGTTGGTAGAACGTTAGAGACGTGTAATTAATTTTGGATTGGGGGCACTGAGCCCGCGGGCGCGGGGCGCGGGTAGAGTGGCGTTAATAGACCACCACAAATTGACAAAGAAGAGAATGAACATTTGCTACTCATAACGTATAAAAAAGCTGCTAACATTATTATATACATGATTGAGTGCCCTTCTCGAGCGTAAAATCAGCAAATGTGTTCCTCAATCCTTAGCTGCAAGGCAGTCACCTCTTCCTACCTACTGTCTACTTACTCCTCACATCCTCACCATTAAAGGATATGTAACCTGCCAGCTGCTTCAACTTGGTTTCTCACAAACCAGGTAGTTGTTCTCTCAAACTTTAATCTATCAGAATCGTAGCTGTGCAGTCAATCATTCACTTCGTACTTCGTCCTCTATATTCTAGGTACTCTGCGCATCTGTACGTATCCTTTTTAGTCACTCTCATTTGGTATCCTAAAAAGCCTGCTTTGAAAAATTTACAAAACAACAACCACAAAACAATCGATAAGCCCTCTAGTACTCCTACAAACAACTAATATATATCAACCATGGATCGTGATTCTCTAGTATACAAAGCCAAGCTTGCCGAACAGGCCGAGCGATTTGATGAAATGGTAAGCGACATGAAGGAGGTCGCCCGTCAACCACAAGAACTTACCGTTGAGGAGAGAAACCTTTTATCTGTTGCCTACAAGAATGTCATTGGCTCAAGACGTGCCTCATGGCGTGTTGTTACCTCCATCGAGCAGAAGGGGGATGCCGACAAGATGTCTATTATCAAGGACTACAAGGCCAAGATCGAGAACGAATTATGTGATATCTGTAATGATATCCTTTCAATCATTGAAGAGTCATTAATCCCCAACTCTACATCCGAGGAGGCTAAGGTATTCTACTACAAGATGAAAGGTGATTACCACCGTTACCTCTCCGAGTTCCAACAGGGTGATACACGCAAGGCCTCTGCCTCAAGTGCCCTTGATGCCTACCAATCCGCATCAGAGGTTGCCTCAAGTGACTTACCACCAACACACCCTATCAGACTTGGACTGGCCCTCAACTTCTCAGTCTTTTATTATGAAATCCTAAATAGTCCAGACCGTGCATGTCATATTGCCAAACAGGCATTCGATGACGCAATTGCCGAACTAGACACACTATCAGAAGAGAGTTATAAGGATAGTACACTCATCATGCAACTATTAAGGGACAATCTCACTCTGTGGACTAGTGACCAAGCAGCCGATGCCGAGGGTGGGGATGCTGGACCAGAGGCACCTGCTGAACAAAAAGAGTAAAATACTAAACCTTTTGTTCCAATATAAAAAGAGTAAGCCCTTTTCCCTTTTTAAAGAGTTGCCCATCATAATCATATAATAAGATAAAAGTTTATCATATCGAAAAATAAATTATGTGCACATTATGTGTGTCTTTATATTTAGCTATTTACAATGTGATATTAATTAATGGTGTTGTTATTGAAGTTAAATTGGTATTATTGTTAGTTGTACGAGATCGAGTGTGGAGTTTATTGTTAGATAGGGGCATTTTTATGTTGGTATTGAGGGTGGGGTGGTTAAGGAAGGGGGTGTAAAGAGGGAAATTATCTAATGTGGTCTAAAATGGGGATTCGGGAAATGGATTTGGGATAAAGTTACTTCATTTGCAATGGTGTGGCATATTCATCTGTGTATTAATATCCATTTTGGTTCTAATATTAACTATTAAAATACAAAGGAAGTTTTATCCTGCTAAACTTGCAAAATATACTCCCCAACATTATCTCATCTAGATATCTAATGCCCTTCATGTTCGGCTTCTTTCCATCCACCAATACCAGCATAGACACCCTCACCCCTCTCTTCATCCCACTTCTCAGTCCAAATATTAGGGCAAATCTTAAGAGCTAATGCTCTCATATTTTTGCAACCCTCTTCATCCTTAGTTCCCTTAATACATACCAACCATTCATTGTATCTATTCCAGCAATGGTTAGCTTGATTTTGGGTTGGGAAACGTTGATCACGGGGAGTGGTTTTATTTGCCTTTACCTCGTTGTATAACTCCTGCTGTTCGGCAGTGAGTTCTGGCAAGGGTGCCGTAAAGATCTTATTGAGTTTGTAAGCTTCAACGTCTGGCTTTCCCATGTTTAATCGTTTCCCTTTTTAATAATGTATTAATACTAATAAAACCCGGCGGCCAGTGTTAAAAATATGTGTAGTAAAGAAACATTGATGGGTGTTAGCAAGGTATTAGAGTTGAGTTGAAAGAAATGTTGAATACATTAATACAATAATGGAGATGCAACCAGCAACAGGCATATTCCAACAAAAACCAAATCAGAACCACACATTCTATTCAATCCAACAATCTAAACCCCAAGGATATAAAACAAACATATCATGTAAAACATTGTTATATAATATGTGCAAAACCGTGCATTTGCAACGCTACAACGCTCATCAATAGTACTCGCTCCTTCTTCCATCTTCATGACCGATGGGAGTAAATCTCAACCCCCAATTACTGTAATAATATCTTCAATGCCATATAAACTGCATTAGAGACTGAATAATAAGGGTCGACATCTCTTTAATTTTTGATGTGAAGATGGAGGTTGAGAGTTCTAATGATGTATCCTTCAACTCGCCATCGCCCATCCCTGTAAAATAACCACCATCAACAATTGAACTGATCTCCACACTCTTCACCTTATTATCCCGATTGCCGCCACAATGAGCTCCTCGTCTAAACAACTTACCAAACGCAAATTATGAGTTGGAAAATTTAGAGGGCAGGGGGGGGGCAGCCCAAATTTATTTAGAAATGGCAGCGAGTAGGTGTCAGGTGTCATTCACTACTCTAGATTACTTTGGCTGAACACTATTGTAATGCTCTCCTAAAGCATAATAATGCCGATGAAATGATAATAAAAGTGCTTTCTTCTTATCCCAGCCTTTATCATCATCATCCTGCTCACCCTCTACCCCATCACCAACTGCAAACTCTGCCCCCATTGTTAGTGGTGCGCCCTCAGCCGAGAAAACAACAATGGGGCATTTCAAACCTTCACTCAATGCACGTACTTTGACATGGGAATAGAATACATGAGTATCAGATACAAGCAAAAGGCAATATCATATCATAAATCTCAGTTTGTACATACTTACACTCAAGCTGTCCTCCCCATGTTGATGTTGATCTTACATTGTTTACATACTCTTCATACGTTGCTGGATGGTTTCCTCCACTACCTTCACTAGCATGTCCCTCGCCACACTCGGCAAATGGTTCATACTCTGCTCTGTTTGATCCAAGTAAAACATCTGCACAAATGGAACGTATCTTACCATAACACTCTTCACCGCCATTTACATCTACTATATCATTCATACCCAATCTACGACATTGTACACCTACAGCTCTATATAAACAATTCCCATCAGCTTCAACTTCCTGTACTTCTAAACTGCGTGGAGATAAGTACATTGTTTGTAATGCCTCCATTTCCATTTGTCTACGACTAGGACCGGCTTGAGCATTCTCTTCTGCTATTCGTTTCTCACGGTCGAGTTCTTTCTGTTTCTTAGCATTCTTCTTTTTAAGTTTCTTTTGTATTGCCTTTTGACGTTTGGCTTCCTCAATTTGTTCAGGTGTTTGTTGTTGTGGTTCTTCTTCTTCTTTTGGAGGAGAATCTGTCTGCTCTTGTGTAGGTTGTTCTTCTGTAGTAGCATCTTTCGTAGTACTATTATCGTCGTCGCCATCATCTCCTCCACCATCACTTTTTGTCAACTCTTCAATCTCTAACCGATGTCGTTCTTTCATATCTCGTTCTAATCCATCATACTTGAATTCAGTTTCCTTCACAATAGCCTTAGCTTTCTTACCTCGAGATTTTGCATTCTTAATAGCTGCACGTCTTTCACCATCAAATGCCTTGATCTCCTTCTTATGTCTAGATGTTATTTCTTCCATATTCTTACTGATATATGTATATTTTACACTGATTGCAAGAATATCGTTTCCAATTATTGGTATGTACCTTAGGTATGTATTTAATAATTTTTGTGGTTGTGTATTTGCAATTTGTTTACATATGATGTGTACAAATTTCCGACACGTTGCCTGCAAGAAATATAACCTATAATTCCTATGTGATATTAAAGCACCATTCAGCTACTCTTCATCATTCCCCTTGCGGTTGTAGAGAGGTGTAGTTGTGAAGTATCAAAGTATAGTAAGTTAAAAAGGTTATGTGGATACGATACGTATCCTCATACAAAATTCAGTTGGCTTTCATCATCGGCATCACTTTTGACTTTTGGCTTTCATTGTGTTGTGCTACATAGGTACAATATTCTTGTATTGCAATGGTCCGAATAGCCAAACCTCCTCCGCAATATGGATCTCCTGGTGGCGGTGGTTCGCCCACTGCTGCACCTAATACCGCTGCCGCCGCTGCCGATAGTAGTACCCCAAATAATACAAAAACGAGTGGTGTACCATCAGACGTATCCTACATATCAGACACATCCTCAATAACAAACCCTGTTGAGTTAGGTTTCTCCTACTCACAGGAAGATGTTGGTAATGATGATATATCATTTATTGACAGTGCTACTAGTGCATTAACAGGTTTAACTGGGTGGACATCTGCGTTAACAAGTAGTAACACTAATAATAATGTACCATCGACAACTGCCGTTGTTCATACCACTCCTCGTAAGATTAGGTCAGGTAGGAGTGCTGGAAGTATGGGGCTATTGGGTTTGGATGGAGGAGATGTTAGTGAATTAGATGGTAAAGCTACACGCTCTATCAACAGTTACAAGTCATCAAATTATTCGAATGGAGCAGGTGAAGATTATGGTGGTGTTAACAGTGCATATGGAAGTGTATCCGAATTGGGCGATACGCGTATCTCTGCATTTAGTTTTGATAGGAATGGGAGTGTTGAGACTAGTTTGGATGAGATTGATGTTTCCTCAGGATATCACAAGACACCGAATAAGAATAACACTCCATCTCGTGGTAGGTCACCAAGTACACAGCATCAGTATGGTAAGAAGGCCAATCCATCATACAGGGCCAAGCCCAAGGGTATGAGTAATGATGATTCATCCGTTTTTAGTACCTCAACGAGAGGATCTACCACTTCCAAGAAACGTGCACCAGTACCTCCACTTCGTGATCCAACTATGGATGATACCGAGGAAGATCAAATGTGGGAAGAGGATTGCAATTATGATATCAATCCAACTTTATTGTTCCTCGTACTTGAATCACATGATTGGAAGGAATCTATATCATTATTGGATGGGAAAGGACTTGAGAATAAGAATGAGGCATGGAATTTGGGCAAATTATTTGCACCTGCAAATCGTCGTGAACAGGAGAAGGATGCATTGATGAAGAAACGAAAGGTTGAGTTAAGGGCACAGTCACGTACATGGATCATCAGACGCGAGAAGAATGGTGTATTACGATGGAGGATGTTACCATTACATGCCGCCTTGGCAT
>Ga0075439_15865_pt1 | contig 14670 bp, 7 predicted proteins | sample MintriSingleCell_FD_74264 | JGI IMG/M metagenome (GOLD analysis project Ga0075439, IMG submission 74264) | Marine eukaryotic communities from Monterey Bay, USA to study complex ecological interactions - Minidiscus trioculatus JGI Plate_4_G5... | ecosystem: Environmental > Aquatic > Marine >... | reverse complement strand
GTCCATGACACATGTAAATACATGATCCTTGATAGATGAATGAGGAGCATCGAGTAAGGGCATAATATTCTCAAGTCCTAGAGTACAGCTTTGAGTATTAGACAGCCGACGAACGTCGTTGTTGGTTGTGGCATACTCGGGAGGAGATGTAATATCGTTTGATCGTCGGTTACGGAGGTTGCCACTCTTCTGGGCATTTACTGCCGATGGCATTGTTGTTGACACGAGGGAGGCGGCTTCTAAAGCAAGGATGAATTGGTAGTATGAGAACTTCATTATTATGGTTTGATATATTTGTAGTTTGATATGCCTTGGATGTATTGCAATCGATGTTGGATGTTGATAACTTTGATATCAATGACGATGATTTGTAATTTATGGGCAGAAGATAGGCACAACTAAATGTGCTACTGCTCAATCCCATGTGTATCAAACTCTTTCGTGAATAACTCGTAACGTGAATGCAAAATAATCGTAGGCATTTTCAATTTGTCTTTGGCTGATCAATAAAGTACTCGAGCCAGTCAAACGCCAAGGCATTCGTAAATGACCATTGAGTCCGTGTCTGAATACTCTAAAAAAGATTGCATGAAGGATACCGATACGATTGGAGCTGCTCAAATTTTGTCTCTCAAACGGTACTGATGACGCAATGTCTAGTGAATTGGTAATGATTAGAACTGCCACCTTTCCGTGAATCAACTGCGCCCACAAATTGACAAAACTGCACGGCTACTCTGATCATATCACGAGCACATAAGGACGTAATTACAGCGGCCACATTCTGACACTATGATAAAGAATTTCACATCAACAGTCTTTTGACACCAATGACTAAAGGATACCACTCGAAAATAAGGATATAGAAATCCCAACTCAACATAGTGGCTGTATTGTATCTGGAATCATACACATCATTTTATAACGAGACGTTGGTACAATCCAGACACTCCTTTCATTTTGTAACACGAGTAGTTAACACGAGTAGAATTTTAGACAACAGCTTGTCTTGCTTGTCAAGCCCGAAGGATACCAAATAATACTGCATCATACACACATTAATAAGCCGTCCATCGTGCATAGTTTGGACATGGAGAAGTGTCAAGAGAAGAGCGTGATATTCTTATAACCAGCGGTTGTATTCAGCTGTGGTTGGCTGTATACCCAACTAAACAATCATAACTTCCTGCCGATTCATTTTACTTCTAATCATATTATGGCGGTAATCCTTTCTCTTTATTTGGATGGTTATTGCAATACTCAAGACAATACCAATACCAATGAAGCACCGGATGATAGTCCACTTCATAAGAACCAACGGCCCCAGTAACTAATGTCAATGTAATTACTAACCAATACTGATTACACCGACTCACCAAGGATTGAACGCCAATTGCAATTAATCCAATTTATGTCAATCGATTCAACACTTCAGCCTTAATAAGTACCTCCGTCAATCTACTATATCCTCATAAGATTTACTACTAATGAACGTGTATACCATATTATACTTGCTGCCGGCCCTAATCTCAAAGGAAAGGTGCTCCCTCGAGGCACTCACATTATGTGCACTTAACACGAATCCACCGCACTATAATGCTCAATAACAACCATGAATACACCGGATTATTGTCAACCCATAAATAAAAGATGTTGTAACAACATGTGCCGCCCAATCAACTGTGTAACATTGCAACGCGGCCTCTCTCTCTAGAGATGTCCTAATTGGCAAATTTGGGCTGATGTGGTTTTCTTCTACTGTTTGTATTCTATATAGATTCGTCCGGTGATAATGGTAGTATGGATTGACTACAGAATAATCTAGATTATAATCTGCTCATATTATGGTACTGTTGTTGTGTATCTGTAGCATCGAGGATTGTAATTGAAATTCTTCATCATTTTTATGGCTATTCGGCATGGCTGTTGCGATGCGGCAGTCAAAAGTATCGTTTACATTGTCATTAGTACTTATTGCATTGTTATTACCCTCCCCTTTTGAGCAGTATCACCAGCCAACTATATCTCTACGCGCCCAAGCACTAATAATCATAATCAAAGGCGTATCATTCTTGCCTACTCGACTGTCGAGATGAGGACCGATATGATCTAATTGCAATGCAATCAGTTATTGTCGTGACTATATCGTCTTCTTCTGTTAAAGTTTGGTATTGATATCACGCGGTCGTAAAGCACAGCTTTTCGTGGTAGTCGATGGTAATGATAAGAAGGTGCATCAACATAAAATAAAAATGATGGAAATTGTCAATCTATCTTTTTCTCCCGTTATCGGCACTCACTCCTTAGTCCAAATCGATCCAAATAAGTACTATGAGCTATTATTTGAGAGTTTGGTGGTATAAACAGCATATCTCCACCTCGTAATCTCCAAAGACACAAACTTAAACTATAAGCCTTGCTGGACCAACTCTTAGGGTCCCAAAAATTGAAATGATTTTGACTTACAAAGGTATATTCAAGAGAAAATTGTTACTAAAAACCTTTCAATGTTAAACACTAATCCTAGCATATCTCCATCAATAATGGTCATATTACATTATTAAACCACTCAGATCTCTTCTATAATGTATTAGGAAGCTGTATGTAAGATATTTTGTATTGCTTCGGCCTATTAAAAGTTGCCAAAATTTTGTATCTAAAATGCTTAGTCAAAACTTTGACCCTTTATTACACCATTTAGACTTATTTTGAGCACTAAGGAATAGCAAAAACAAATTCTACATGCAAAACTGGCCTAGAAACAATATTCAAACAATATATTGCAATAGGCAGGGGCTGAGTTATGAGAGGAAGTTGGTCGACTTTAGAGAATATTAGTGGAGTGAGGTATTCGATATTCTGGTTGTCGAAGTTCATATATCATCATACAAAAACAAACAAACAACCCGATGTCTACAAACAACAACAAAATCCCTTCAATAACATTATCAAACGGTGTACAAATGCCACAATTGGCATTGGGCACTGCTCCTCTCTCATCTGCAAAAGGGGAAACATCTACAAACCTCAACTATACCGGCTTCTTCCCAGAGCAGGTACCTCACTCAGTAAACTCTGCTCTATCATCTGGTATACGACATTTCGATACAGCATTAATCTACAGATCACATACAAAAGTTGCACATGTCTTAAACACAAAGTTTATGGAAAACAAACTTAATAGAGGAGATGTGTTCATTACATCCAAAATATATCATCCACCATCTACAGGATTTGGTATGAATTGTAATACTATTGATATTGACAATCTAAGTATTGAGGAGGTAGAGAAGAAGGTTCATGAGCAGTTTGAAATGACATTGAATGAATTGGGTGTAGGATATGTAGATTTAATGTTATTACATTGGCCAAGTGCTGGAGGTGGCGCTGGTAATCAAAGTAGTGAAGATGACGGAGAAGAAATGGTTGAGATTTGTCCACTCAATAGAGCAAAGCGATTAGCAGCATGGAAGGTTCTCGAACATTATTACTCAATGGGATGGACACGTGCCATTGGTGTATCAAACTTCCACGAAGTACATTTACAACATTTATTAGATGATGGTGCAAGTATTAAACCACACGTTAATCAAATGGAAACAAGTGTATACATTCAGCACACAAAGACAGTACAATATTGCAAAGAGAATGATATACAAGTCATGGCATTCAGTCCATTCGGTCGTGGCGTTATGAAGATAGAAGAGGATGAAATAGCCAAGTCAGTTGCTGCCAAGTATGATAATGTATCACCTGGTCAAGTTGCATTGGCATATCTTATAAATCTTGGTTATGCCGTTTCATTCTATAGCTCGTCAGAAGAGAGGATGAAAGGGAATATAGAGGCATGTTCTTTGAAATTGGATAGTGATGATATGGACAAATTGTCTAGTCTTCAAAGATCAGCTTCGTGGGGTCTTCCGTCGCCTTATACATTATCATAACTAACTTACTTAAACCGAAGTATAATATATAGATCTAACTGTAATATTAGTTTAAGGTTGTCATCGATGTTAGTTCCAAACTTTCATTTGCAAAGAAGTCATCCATCTTTATCCTTTGTTTGTTGATTTGTCGTCGTTCACTCCAAACAGAGCAACAGTCAGTGCCGTCTCTTTCTTCTCGACTGGAAGATGCGAGTTTCACGTTTTATGAAGATGAAAGAGAGATGATACGATAGTAACTTATGTTAGTGAACACGACTAGCAAAGACAATCAAATAAAGATACATGAAGGTCAAATGAAGCACTCAAATCATCGAATATCATATTGAACATTTGAATTCACATGATAAAACAATACAAACGCGGACTTTCCAGAAGACACAAACTACAGTTATAACCACTACTATCAGTGCCATGAACAAAGAGTATGCAATAACATTTAGTTCAGATTCCACTATTGCCTCATAACCCTGATCAGATATCCGTACTGATGTTTCTATTGGATCATTACTCTCAAAGAAGCCTGGTCGAGGACCAATTTCTATAGAAACTGGAACACTAAACCAATCTAATCGTCCTGATTCAGTACGGGCATTGACAAGGTTCGATTGAGATGTAAACGTCGATCCATTCTCATTATCACTCTCGTCTGACCAACCTTGGTCTGTTCGTGCTAAACTATATATGTCGATAATATCACCGACCTTGTAGTGGCTCAAGTCTAATGATACCGAAAAGGTGGTCTCAGTAGGTATGTCAAACAAGTCAGTCGAATCTGTCTTGGAATGATCATGATGTGCCCAACGGGTATCGCCACTTTGAACTGGAGTAAAAGATGCCTCTTCATTCATAGTTTCGGCATCTTCCCCTTCCATCACTTCAAAATCTCTCAGTATTGTAAAGAAGGCATCTAGTTCCTGTTTTGTTGGTTGTGTGACACAATCGAATATCTTCTTATCTAATACATTCCACATTCCGAACATGATTGCTGTCTCAGTGACTGATAAGGAGCCACCAACTGTCCATGTTACTGTAGTGTTTTGCAATGAAGATGATTCTGGTATAATCATAGACCGTGTTTTATGACATTGACCCGGAGGTCGAGGGTTGAGTGGTATTATATCATCATCTTTAAGTTCAACTCCACCTATGGATCGTATGATAGTATATGGTTCTACTAATTCAGTTGCCAATAATGCCATTCTAATATTGTTGACGAGTTGGGGAGGCAGGATATCATTATCACTATGTACTGTATATTCATACCCGTTCCAATAGCTATAATCTGATGATGGATTATAGAAGCCTGGAAGATCTTCAATTACGAAGTCATTTGGTGGAGGTGATACTACTCTTGCTACGAAGGCACGTAACGACGAGCTGTCATACACTTGACTTTGTTCAGATGGATATGTACATTCCTCTTCGGTATTGTTGCCACTATGGTCATCACATGCACGTTCTGTCATCCATATCGATTCTCCAGGTGTATTTGTCCCTCTATTACTACCTTGAGAGAAGGCAAAGTGTTCAAATATAACTCCACTGCATCCCTTATCACCCAAGGGTGTATGACTTGTTCGAACTTCATATGGCAAATTCTTATTTAATCCAGCAAATTGAGAAAGAGCATATGATATATCTACCATTGCCTGTTCATCGATTGTTTGATCAGTATCAGGAGAAGTCCAACTCGGCACTTCAATTAATGGACTTATATCAATATTCTTTTGTGTACCATGATATGATATACCCAATGTAAATGAGTTAGATCTCATTACTTCATTCATAATTTGAGCTGGATAACTTGTCAAGACTTTCATTTGTGGAGAGTTATCAGCATAATGCAATGGAAGGGGGAAATTACATTCTGCTCCACTACTCGATGACAGTTGGCTATTCTTCTCTTGATTCTTCTGCTGATTCTTCTTTTGATTTGGCTTGCCATTGTTATTGAGATGTCTATTCTCATTGTCATTCTCATTATCTAATTCAATAACCAATCGTTGATAGAATCCAGCAACGTCTACAATTGGTATAGCCACAATCTTTCGTGTTGTGGCTAGACGAGCTAACCATTTTCGTTTCTCATTTGTTATACCCTGATTTGCTAATCGTTGTCTACATTCTATTGCTCTGTTTCTATTCTCTTGAGGCGGTGGTTGCTGTTGAGATTGTTGATTGTCATCAAGCTTCCTCTCGCCGCCAACAAAGAACTTTGTAATCTTTTCTTTATTTGTATTGCCTGTTATACCATCGTGATCAACGTCATTGGTTGTTACTGCTGTACCATCATTGACAACCCATGGACTTTGAAGAACATGATGATGAGTTGGTTAGCAATACAAAGGTTTGAACACAAGTTGATACTCTAGCACTCTATAGACAGCCTTACCTTAGACTTTCACAAACAGCACAATCCAACAACAACTTCACAACACTATATATACCACTAGGTGCCAATATATCCATTGAATCAATAGTATAATCTAATCCACTAATCAATAATACTTCAGGTATTGATTCTGATTGTATTGTATGTCCACTTAATTCTTCTTCGGTATTGAAGTTAGGTGGTATATTTGATATTGTATCGTATATTGTTATTATTGGTGTGTAGCATGGTATTCTACTATTGTTTGGTTGTTGTTGTTGTGAATCTCGTCTTTCTATAGGTATATACTCAAATGGACAATCAACCATGTTAACATCATTAGCAAACGATGTACTCAATGTTGAATACAGATCTTTAGCATCTTGTACTTGTATTATATTCGTACCATATTGCATTTGTAAATTTTGTATGTTAGTAAAGTATGTTTGCATATATTGTTGTGCTCTTTGTTCATTATTACTTTGTGTATTTGAAGCCTCAATAATAGTTGAAAGAAGAAGGTGCACCAATATAAAAGTCATCATTTGTCAGTAAAACTTTTTATGATACCGTCGACGACTACCCCTCTAGTTGAAGCTCATGATTATCACCACCACAACCGTAAGCAATAAAGGAAGAAGAATACAATACGGAGATAGCAATGGCCTAAGTAATAATGACTGCCGCTGTGCTTTTGACTTTCATTTTGTATTTGCAAATGAGTTAAAGGGCACTTTTGATTTTGGCTGCCGGGCGCTTTGCCCAGCAAGCAAAAAGATAAATTCGCCCGCGCGCCCTATTGCAAATCTCTGCGCCTCTTATACAATCGACTACTAGCAAATCAATATCATCCTTACATCCCTCTATAAACAGAAGAGGTATCATATATCATGGTCAAAATAAAAGACGATTCTACAGTCGATACTCAAAAAGATACACCAACAACCACAATCCCACACTTTGCAACGACCAACAGTACTACAATGAGTAATAATTACATTAATAGTTGTTCTAATACTCCGAATAATAGACGGAGTTTATTAATAGGTGGTATATTTCTCGTAGTTATATTGGGTGTATTCTACAATCAAGGAGATAATTCCGTTATATCTACTGACGGGGTATCTAACAATGGACATAATGCACAGCTGCGTGGTCTATTATCAATTAAACAACGATTATTGGACGAATGGGAAAGTGAGGATGACGACGATAGTATTGCGTCAGTTGAGGATATTAATACTGTCGAAGAATCGCCAGTGGTAGGAGGTACAGAAGATGATGAAGTGCTTGAAGAGGAGGCTGAATTATCATCCGTAGCCAAAGCAGCTGTATCAACTGAAACTTTGGATGAGGAGGCAATTACTGCATTAGATGAGGATACTGAAGCTGTACTTGATGAAGAGTTGTCACCACAATCTGTAGAAGAAGAAGAAGAGACAGAGGATGATGAGGATAGATTTGATATAAATGAAAATGAAGAAACAACAGAAGCCAAGGAAGCAGCTTATGAAGAGTTGGCAAAAGAAGAGGCATTATCAGAAGAAGAACCAATTAATGCTGTTGTCACTGATCTAGAACAGACTACCCCTGATATTGGGGATCCTGAGGATGAAATTGTATCAGCATCCGAATCTACTGAAAATAATGTTGAATCTCAAGAGGAAACTAATACTGAATCAGTTAGTGTTGAGGATGAGGACGAGGACGAGGAAGATCAATCCGAGTTTGATCAAGAGATTGATAAGGAAAGTGAAGAGATATTTGATGAGATTGAAGAAATTGATGAAGAGATTGAAGGTATGTATATAAGTTGCATGTGTTTATTTGGTGTTTATATCTTGTATGAATTCTATTGAAATTTTATGATTAACCTCCATCTACCCCATCTACGAATGAAACAAATGTATAGAATTGGAAGATTTAGAAGCAACAACAAATCAAACAACAGAAATTGAATCCAAAATAGAACAATTAGAAGAACAAGAGGAACAATTAGTAGATGAGGCAATTGCACAAGAATTTGGTGATGCATCCATTGAAGGTTCGTTTTTTTTTTAATGTAGTGGAGTTACACATATCATATGTGTTCATTTCCCTACTAACAACTCAAATCTGTTTTTGTATACCCTATATAGCACAAGAATTTGGTGATGGACTTGTATTTGATGATGATGATTTTAATAATGATAATATGACTATAGCCGAGAGTTTAGTACCATTAGAAGAAGAGATACAAGAAATTGAAGAGGAGGGTAATATTGATATGTTGGCTGAGGAGATTAATGAAATTGAGGAGGAGATTGAAGGTTTGTTATTTTAAATGGAGTGGAGTTGGGCATTTATTCATATCATGTGTTTCTGACCTTTTGTTTCTATCCCATCCACTTGATACCTATAGCAATTGAGAGCTTTGATGACGATGACGAAGCCGAGGCGGTTGATAAGGAAGAATACCTCACAGATTTGGAGGAGATAAAGGAAGAGGGTGAGTCTAATAGCTGATTTGAATGAGACTTGTCAACTTTGTATATGTCCCACTTATTTTATTATTATTACCTCCTCTTCATCCACATCGTAGCCCAAGTAGAGCTGGAAAAAGAAATGAATAATACTGTTGATAATGCCTCGTTATCATCGGATCTTGACCTCGATACGTTGACAATGGATTGGACTACATTAAACCCACCTAACACGGAAATGGAAATGACGCTTGGTACTAGTATTAATGAAACAGTAACTGAGGAGACTGTATTAGGTGCTACCCAGTCACAAGAAGAAGGTGAAACGAATCAATTACTTGAAAATGAGGGTGATCTAAATGTGAAGGAAACAGAAAGTGAACATCTCAAGATGGATGATGACGAACAACGTTCACCGGATGAGACGATAGATTATGAGGAGGATACCACGTTTGCCACTTCTGAGGCCACAAATGGAACACAAGTTGTTCCAGATGATGATATAGTCGACACAACAGAAGGGGACAATGACGATGCCTCTACTGAACCTGCCGACTCACCAATAGACGACGAAGGCTCATCCGCAACTCCCGTCCCTCGCCCAGCCGTCGCGACAACTTCCTCTCCAACCACATCATCCCCAACTGAATCCTGGAAAACAAACCCACCGACGCTAAAACCTACATTTAAATACGTTGATAATGATGATCAACTTGATCCATTGGCTAATCAAGAAAAGGAGGCATTTGATAATGGAGAGGCTATACCGGTAAAAGATGATGACGATGATGTAAAGGAAGATGATGATGATGCCAAGTTCCCAGTAACAGGTGCCACATCATCTTGGGATGAAAAGCCATTTGCAGAGGACATATACCGAGCTGAGGATGAAGTGAAGAAGGTTGGTGGAGGGTTAATGGTGGCGGCTATTATATTGATGATATTTACGGCATATCAAATGTCGGAGAATCCTGACGGGATTTGTGCTAGGTGAGTTTGTTCGAGTTCTGTTGTTTCTTCTCCCTTACTTGAGCTAATCTTGTATATATGTATATCTTCTTACTTTAATAATCAAAGCTTATGCCGGCTTGTCATCACCGTTGTTGGTTGTATCATTAAGATCATGCTCATACCATTCAAGTACCTCATGGGAGGTGCTCGACCATCTGGGGGTCATTGTAAGTTTACTTTTTATAGTACCTTATTTCCTCTCATATTGAAAATCTGTCCTAAACGCTTGACCATCTACGACTTGTACAGATATGACGACACCTGACTATAGAGACCCTTATGGTAGCCGGCACATGGAACTGACATAAACATGTAGAGCATGAGTTTATGCCGATGAGCTATGTGTTGGGCACAAGTCTAACATAAACAGCACTGTTTATCAAACTCTAGATAGTAGATAGTATGCTTAGTGTACACTACCCTCTTATACTTATTATATGTCACTAGAGTCGAGCCCCTTTCCAAAAGGTGGCCCTACTAGTGCACTTCCTCCTTCTTTTCTTCATAAGCACGTGCCATGTTTCTAACGACTGTATTTGGCATCATCGTCAAGCTCTCCATCCTACTTCCATATACTGGTGAACAGACGCCATTGTCGACAACTCTCTGATCAGACTCGGAATGAGGGCTACTCTTCAAGTTCGCCTGAGCCTTACTAATCTTCACCTTACTCTTCTTAAACCAATCTTCAATGGATGCTCGTTCATATGTGATACCGTCGGCAGCAACAACTGGATCATTCGTCATGAGAGCAAGACTGATGGGACAAACTAGCTCCTCGGGAGGGTTCATTGTAACGTTCTTACTTTCTAGTTGAACAGGCTTGGTATCTTCATGTTCTAATATGGCACATCGAAATGACTTTAGTTTGAAACCTTTCACCCCATAGCTTTTATCCCCTATCCTCATCGTATCATTCAAATAGTCATCGTCACTCACGGCCTCCTTCAAGGCCATCATGGACTCTATATTTTCATACTTGACAAGCCAAGTATAGAATTCGTCAACACTGCCCTTGATACACTGATGCTGTGACCTCAAGAAGATGAGTAATGGATCGTTCTCGTTCAACTCAAAGGTAGAAATATTACTTTTGTTGTTAAGACTTGAGGTAGAAGCCTCGGTTATTGTTTCATAAGTCAGTACTTGAGATGAATTGACTATGCCGATCTCAGAGGGAACATTGTCTTCTTGTTGTATAGCAGTAGCAGGTGCTGATTCTTCATCCAGGTTATTATGAACAGCAGTATTCTGTTCTATGCTGTTGATTTTCTGCTCATCCATAGCTACAACTGACACAACAGACGAAGGTGACATAACAAGTTGAGGAGCCTCCCGCAGCTGAGGAGAAGAGTTGGATGGCTTGTCAACATCAATACTAACATCCGTTCCAATTACTTCTTGAATCAGCTTAGATGGTAAACTTATCAACATACCAATACCAAGAGATATCATTCGAGGTATTACTACTAGGCACTGAAATCCTCTCCTCAGAATTGAGCACATGCTGTTGAATAGATATTGAATGAATCCAAAACTGACAATTGCAATTGATCTCAATGCATCATCTACTGAATCAAATACTACCAAAATTAATACCGATAGTAACGATGGAAAGTTCCTTATAATCCCGCATAACTTTGAAGAAATGCCGAGCACCATTGCACGTCCATGATGAACAAACGATAGTAGATGTGAGTAGATGGATTCCTTCTCCTTCTTCTTGGCATTCTTTGGCTTAATTGATATCTTCCTCCTTTTAATTGGCCTGGGCAAATAATATGCTGCCAAACATAGTACCAAAAAGGTAAGTGCAATTATGCCTAACACAGTAAATGCCACTGTCTCGAAGAATTTGACTTTTGCATCGCCTTGATCTTCTGGGTATAGTTTGTTGGTTGCGGTTCTCGGATAATTATATTGCTTTCTTTCTTTGGGTTTTGGCATTTCTGTTTCCTTAGTTTTTGGTACCTGCAACATGACACTAGTAAAGGTTTGAAAACCTCTTTCATCATCAGTAATATGAACATTTGAAATCATATAATCTAATGCACCTCGTCTGTTGTTCATTTCTTTCCAGTCGTCATACTGATGAGGTAGTACACTTTGCAAAATCCGAATTAGATAGCACTCTTTAGCTGCTTGAAGTAAATGGATATGTGAAAGAGCAGCTTTGTCTATCACCCATTCCAAGCCATAGTCGTGTCTTACTCGATCGCATATATCGATCAATATTGGAACGGACAAGTCTGGCCACGTCCAAGAGTCGTCCAAATCAGGATGCGGCTTGGAGGCTAAAGCTGTTTCTATTTCTGGCCAGATTGAAAAATACTCATTATAATCATTGGTAGAATTAGATGACTCGTCAGCATCGTAATCATAGGGTAGAAATCTCTCTAACATGTCAAGATTACTAGCCAATACTGATTTAGAAACGTATTCTAATTCTGTTCCCTTGGCTATGTTTTCGTAGTAAGCCATGACGTTGTACCAATTGTGGTATTCTTCTTCATCTGCACCAAGTGGTGATAATATCCCTTTGACCTTAGTCATCCCATTTTTAACAAGTGATCTTTCATCGTCATCATCAAGTTGTGCGCACATATCAATGTATATTCTAGTCATATCACTACCGAGATCGCCACCCTCATCATAAACAGCAACAAGCACTTTCTGATAGAATTCTAGTATCTGTCTTGCCTCTTGACGAGTTACATTTTCATGGTAGTAGTTCAGGAAGTATTCCATGAGATTGTTGAAATCGAATCCCAATTGTTTAATATCCAAGGCAGTATTCAGTAATAATTTTCCTTCCAGCTCGTCAAGCCTATACAAAAGATTTGTTCGTTCTTCATCGCTTAGTAGAGATAGCAGATATGCACTAACTCTATCCCGCTTTTCAGTATCATCAATCTTGGGAAAGGATAGCGTTTCGAATGAAAAAGAATAGGTTCCATTTGTCTCTCCATAAACTTTTGGAACAACTAGATCAATCATCTTGCCAACAAGATAACCTTGTAAAAGAAACGGTTCCTGCCGAATTAAAGTAGGGTTTTCCTCCCTCCATGCTATGAAGTATTCCCTTCGATCATCCAGCCATTTCTTAATCATTGTGCACAGGGGTTCTGATAAGTACTTATCTTGTTGGGGAACTGGCTCTGGGTACGAATCAACTGACTCCTCTTTCAGTGGACTAAGTACAGCTTCCTTTTCTAATCCCTCTCCCAACAAGGCTAGAAGAAGAGATCTATCTTCACTATCAATTCCACGAAGTGCGTAATCTATCACATTTGATACTTCATCACTTAGATCTATTTGAAAACTTGCATTCGATAATAATGTTGGGGTAGACAATATCTGTTCATCCGGATATGGAGGTATAGAATACCACAAATCATCAACTTCAACCTCATTATCTTCATAAATTTCCGTTATTAACTCCGATATAAAATCACCATAAACTAAGCTAAAGTTTTCATAATGTGTATGTTTGGCCGATAAATCTGATGTAGAGACATATTCATAATCTACTACACCCTTGCCCTTGGCATTGTTGAGATAGTATATCATAAGGTTGTAATAGTTGGAATAATCTTGGCCTCCAATGGCTAATAATACCTCTCTAACCTCATACATCTCATCAACGAGATTAGAACTTTCATCATTGTTGAGCAGTTCGAAAACGTTATCCTTGCCATACTCAATAAATACTTCATGTACTTTGCCAAAGAAAAGAATTTTGAAAAGTGCCTCAGTGCGGAGTACATTCCTAGGGTTTAAATGGTCAAGATATTCTTCCCTCAAATCATCATACCATTCTCTTCTCTGTTTCTTTTTACATGGTGCTTCATTGATAGTAGGTAATAAAACTATATCACAACTACGACAGCAACTAATTTTCTCACATCTTACACCATGTTCATCACAGCTCATCATCATGTTGTCAGTCTGCTTACACTTAGACACATCAGCCCATGCCTTACAATTCTCATGCTCATCTGTGTGAAATATAGCTATTTCTTTTACCCGGGTATTACGGAAGAGTCTTAGACGTTCTGTAACTGATCTTCTATTTGTATTGTTGATGGTACATGTGAAATTTCTGGTTTTGATGAGGTGATTCGTTATTGTTATACCCTTTGTGAAAGAGCCGCCACAAACGATGATACTAACAATTACCAACGGTATAATATACATTGTTGATAGTACCATATCATAACCAATGGAGAGTAAGGTGAGCAATCCTATATATACAAGTACAATACAATACGATTTAGTTTCAATCTTGTATTTTTGGGGGTAAGTTGTATGTTACTCTAATTTTCTGCACATATCGGCGTGCTACCACTGCCGACGATGTATTCAAAATATCATTGTAATCATCACCAATATAATGAGAGGTATTATCGACACGGCATTACGTAGATTATAGAATAATAAAAGAGAGGCAATCACAAAATAAAGCCAAAATAATTTCAAAGCGGTATCTTTTGGTATCCACATCACTTCTAAAAAGGCTGCAAATTGCAAACAAAGTTGGCTTGATTGAGTTTGCAATACGTTGATATCAGCCGCTGCCTATGCCGCCAACCAAGGCCAAGAGATCACCAAAGCCTTCTGCAACCGCAGTTGGTAGCACCTTTGTTTCAATGGGTAACACCAAATCCTCGCCGGCCCGATCTATACAGCGATCACCACACTTTAAGAAAAGTGATTATGATCTCAGCTTTCAAAGTAGCCATGAAGAAGAAGATGATTGCAACAATATAGATTTGGTAAACGATACCAAACTGATTGGTATAAATCAACTAATCACATTGGATACTGCCCAATATGCTATTCACTTGGTATCAGAATATCAAACTATAAATAATCCATC
>Ga0075439_12055_pt1 | contig 14679 bp, 12 predicted proteins | sample MintriSingleCell_FD_74264 | JGI IMG/M metagenome (GOLD analysis project Ga0075439, IMG submission 74264) | Marine eukaryotic communities from Monterey Bay, USA to study complex ecological interactions - Minidiscus trioculatus JGI Plate_4_G5... | ecosystem: Environmental > Aquatic > Marine >... | reverse complement strand
TGAGTGATTAACGCTAATAATACTCAACCACAAGTGTAATTTTATATTAAGATTTTAAATCTATAGTGCACATATAATAATATATAATAGACCGCCCGCCCCAACGATCAATCTTCTCAAGTGGACTTCATCGTCTTTGTCACTTTGTAACGAGTTAAAAACGAGTCGTCTGATGCATTAGAAGAGCGAAGAACATCACGAGATAAAAGATCAGTGGCAGAAGGTCGTTTGTCAGAATCCGGATGCATCATTTCCTTGATGATATCTCCAAACTCAACTTCATCGATTCCTTTGCCAAGCTTCCCATTGCGCAAATCCTGCCATTCGTCACCACAAGTTGGTAAAGGCTTGTTCAAACACACCTCATACAAGGTTGCTCCTAGTGAGAAGATATCACACTTGGTGAGATCCTTTGGACTAAAGTCCAACAAATCCTTTGACATGTAACGTGAATCTCCCTCCTCAATCTCAGGCGTTGCTGACGACTTCCTTCCACTTTCGGTAAAGGCATTTGCCATTCCAAAGTCACCCAGTTTATACAAGCCATTCTTACTGACGAAGATGTTCTCGGGCTTGATGTCAAGATGAACCATTCCTTGTTGATGAACAAGTTCCAACGCAAGGAGCACTTCCCTGAGGAGTTTAGACACATCGATAGTCTTCTTTTCATCAGACATTTCATCACGCAAGGTGGCAGAGCACAACTCAGTTTGAATGTATAGCGTGCCATCATCTTCAAGCCACGCTTGCTGGTATCGAACGATGTGAAAGGTTCGGAAATCATCTTGTTGACAAAGAGCAGCAAGCGCAAAGACTTCCCTTAGCATCCGACGTAAAGTACCATCATTCCAATGAGTACTGCCCTCCAACATTCTAAAGTCGTTTGTATTATCATCATCGTGCCATTCAGAGGAGCCCATGGTTCTGCTCTTTGACTTCTTTACAGGGCATAAATCACTTCGAGGTGTTGGGGGTACGGCACATTGACTACTACTCGTCATCTTTCTTCCACCATAGAGATAGCTCGTCCCTTCTTCAATACTAGCTTGACTGCCACTACTATTGGCAGTTCTGGAAGAGGGTGTCTTTGTCTGTCCTGTCGGAGAGATTGACTTTACGGCATACATGCAACCATCGAGCCTTGATAGACAAGCATTGACAGAGCCGAATGATCCAGCACCAAGAAACTGTACTTCCTCAAAGTCGTTAAGATAGCGTCCACGACGCTTGATACACATTCGTTTGTTGCTAAGCGCTTCTTCCCTCATAATATCAGACTCATCCTCTTTCATAGATTGAGGTTGTGGAAGGATACGCTTGTTGAATGATACACGACGTTTACTACCGGATAGTTTGGCACTACTACCAAACAAGTCATTGACTTGCATAGCATCGTTTGGACTAATATCGTCATCGTCAAACATATCCTCATTACCTAATTTCAATTGGGGGAATGAAGACGTCTTGAGACTTGACCTCTTCTTCACTGGGGATGGGTTGAGACGAGCTTTCTTCTTTTGTGGCTCTTCCGTTGATAGTGATGTCTGCTGCTCATTAGATGTTGTTGTATTGTCCAGTTGTAATGTTGGTGAATCAAGGTTAATCAACTTATTGTAAAATCCAGGATGATAATTACTTCGTTGTTGCTTTCGACTTTTATAAGGTACTGATTGAGCAGAAGAGGGTGGAGGACGGAGATATTGCTCGGGAATAGGAGAGAAGGGATTAACACGTACTTGTCCTGACCAGTGTGGTGATTGATGATAGTGACGATTACCTCCAGCACTCAAAGGATGATGGTAGATATTACTGTTGTTGTAGAGGATGGTAGGAGTCATCGTAAAGTCCTTGATCTGATCGCTACTGCTGCTGCTACTGCTGCTCTTGTGAGAACGGAGACTACTACGACGAGGAGGATGAAGTGGAGACATCTTATCTTCCTTCTTCGTGGTAGTTGTGGATGATGAGGATGAAGCCGAGAGCTTACTTGATTTGTCAGAGGGCGGAGAGAGTGAATTGGAAAATGTATTAAACCGTGGCCCGATTAATAATGATTTGCATGATCCAGAGGGAGAGTATGACCTTTCTGGAATGAGATCCGAGAGGGCAGCATTTGTATCGTTTGATGGGTTTTCCTTTGCTGCAGCTTTTGCAGATGGGCTAGATCTTTTACTGCCACGCTTCTTCTTGCTGTCCTTATCAGTAGTTGAAGTTGAAGTTGTATTCTCGGCATCTGCATGCTCATCAATTCCTTTCTTATCAAACAACAACTTCTTTCGCTGTGATCGTGTACAAGAAGAGGTTACCGATGACGATTTAGTACTCTTCTTATTGCGGGATGATGGACTATCCCATAAATGTCTAGGTTGACTGGACAACGGTGATGACTTCTTATCATCACGACCCCTCTTCTTTTTTGTTGGTGTTGAAACCATTGTTGTGGCGGATTGTGTTATGAAATCTAAAGCCCATTTGTATATAAACGTTACGGTATTCATCAAGGGAGAGATGAAATTGTTGATTAGAGATGATATTGACATGAGACATCGTATTTAGATTAATATAATTTATGAGAGTGTATTGCAATGAACATGATGTTCATCCCAAGTCGTGATTAAAAGTGAAAGGATTAGAAACACACTTACCTGATTAAAAACTGATGAACAAGTGTTCTAATATACCGAAACGGTGCAAACAGTTTAAGCTGCTTATTAATAATGAGACAAAATAGGTGTTAGATGATGTGAGTGTGATTATTAAAGTGGTGCACATGATATGCACAAAATACAAACGAACGCCCCACCACAATATGATGTACTTCCGTTATCTCGTTAGTAACCTTAATACATAATAGTTTATACATACAATCTCCGCTTATCCTTATCTGATAATATGATAACTAAACAACACAGACATCCCCTACGACATGAAATAGCCATCTGCTATTAACACACTATAAACTCATAAATATAAACCACAATAATTCGATATCTCCTTACCGATAATAATAATTATTATATAACCCTCTGTCCTGCAGCTTACATCAGCATACGATACGATAAATACGAAGACGGGACAACTTCCCAACCTTATTTGAGTTGATTTGAGTGCTTCAGTAAGAAAAATGAAGGGGGTGAACTGATACGATAAGTATCATATAATTTTTGCACTGATACTGATTACTGATACGATAACTTTCAAATACAACTAAGTCACTGTAGTAAGATAGAGAATAGATGACGTTGGTATATAATTAACTAAAGAGGGGAGTAGTGGTGCTGTATTGGTGGATTGCAAATGGTGGTGCAGTATGCAGTCAATATGGTCCTAATTTCACTCGTCACATCAACATTCACTAAACTTCCAAATTATTGCAGAGCTTTTCAACATAATATTATTACACCTTCTTCTTGCTCATCATACCGATGTATTATAAGTGGAAGTCTATACCGCAATAGTCCAATAAACAATAATGATAGGCAGTCTGCAACTGATGCACCTCCTTCTTGCTCATCATACCGATGTATAAGTGGAAGATTATACCACAATACTCCAACAAACAATATAGATACACCATACTTTAAGATATTTTATAATGATGTATATGAAGTTGATATGCCAAAGGGTCATCGTTTTCCAATGAAAAAGTATAGAAAGGTTAGAGAGAAAGTTCAACATAAAATTGGTAGTTTAACAGATGAGGAAAAGAGTAAAGTTGACTGCAGTTTTAATGTATCTCCGCTTGCTACTAAAGATCAACTACTAACAACTCATGATGCTGAGTATGTTGACAGATATTTAAATGGGCAAATGACTGAGGCTGAGAACAGGAACATAGGTTTCCCTTGGAGGTAAGCATATTTTCAATTCGATTAAATACACCCAGAGTTACGTCAAATTATGTCAGCCCCTATTCTATGGGTTAAAGACATGCCAATTCATCTGGAATATAAAGCATGAGATAATGATCAAAAGTACACAAGGTCGATCTTTTCTAGGTCCTTTGTTGGAAACTGAAATTTGTTTCATATGCATCGTTCTTGTCTGACCTTTGAGCTTTTTATATTGTGGCTTTTGAGGTCCTAAACTTGATGTGAACATGCCTTTATCTTTACTGTTTTGTTGACTAATTGTACAACCCTTATCTCTAGTCTTCAGCATGTAAACAGGACATTGAGCTCGGTAGGAGGTACTGTGGCAGCATCGCTCGCAGCATATGAGGAGTACGTAAGTAGACAGCATTTGAAGGAGGAGAAAAGGCAATTATCCTGGGCTGCACATACAGCGGGAGGTACGCATCACGCCTTCAGAGACTATGGAGAGGGATTCTGTATCTTCTCTGATATTGCAGTTGCTGCCAATGTTTTACTGCAAAAGTATGGCCCATCAACAAAATTTGGGCAGAACAATAGTGCCTTGGCCATACATCGAATTCTAATTATAGACCTTGACGTTCATCAGGGAAATGGGAATGCTGCACTCTTTGCTGAAAACAAACACGTTAAAACATTTTCAATACACTGTAAAGGCAACTACTTTTCAAAGATTGAAGTGGGAGATTTGGATATTGAACTGCCTATTGATTGCAGTGATGAGGGCTACTTGAGTACACTTCAGTATTGGTTGAACCAGATAGAGTATCACACCTTTGATGATCATGTTGAAGGCAGAAAACAATTTGACTATATTTTCTTCCAGGCTGGCGTCGATATACATGTCGAGGATAGATTGGGACGGCTTAGTGTCAGTCCAGAAGGTATATCGAAACGGAATGAGATTGTTTTTGACTTTGCAAATAGATTGAAAGCTCCTCTTTGCATAACAATGGGCGGAGGGTATCCAAACAAAGACTGGGCCCCAATAGTAGATGCACATAGTGGAGTTTATATCCAAGCACATAACTATCTCGCCAATATATAATAAACTTAATTCATATAACATATATTTAGCTATTACATGCCAAGAACCAGCACACCTAATGCCATTGCAACTGCTGCACCTATCAATGTATTAAAGAAGTTGACAACTTCATTTGTCATCCATTTAAATCCTTCTCTTTCTTGCAGTGTAGCACCTATCAAACTTTCCATCATGGTAGCAAAAAATGCTGCAAAGGTTGATATCGCCAACACCTCTATAGAAGGTATTAGCCCGACAACAAGATATGCATATGAAGATAGTAATAGTCCACCAACAACAGACGCCAGTGTCCCTTCTAAAGATATTGCACCCTCAGTCCCCGGTAGAACCTTCTTTAATGGATTGGTAATCAATACTGTTGTTTTGCCATATGCTTTACCGATTTCAGATGCAAATGTGTCGGCGATTTTAGTTGACAAAGAAGCAACATATCCCAATATCCATACATTAGAAGACAGTCCGAGGAATGGTCCTCCGACTTTTAATGCCTGAGCAGCAGCAGATGCACATATTGTACCAGTCAGAGCTGATCCCCATACATTCTCAGGGCCCCTCCGTCCACCTCTTCCTTCTGCAATACCTAATGCTTCCTTTTTCTCGAATCCAAACTTGGTAACAAATTGTCCTAAGAATAAGTACATGACACATACCGTCCAACCTTTCCAGCCTAACGCCGTCCATAACATTGTACCAAGTGCTAGTGAATGTGCAAACCCTTCCGCTGTTAGCATCGTCATCAACTTTGGCTTGAGTGAAAAGAATAGGATAGTGTTGAGTAGTAGAGATGATACAAAGGGTACATTGTAGTTTTGAAGTAGTCCAAAGTAGGATCCGATATCAGTTGATATGAATGAAGCTGGGTTGAGTTGTAGTTGTGTATGTTGCGTTCTTATTCTCTGTGATATTGATGAAGCTGGATTGAGTTGTAGTTGCGTATGTTGCGCTCTTATCCGCTTTGATATTGATATTGATGTTTGGGTGTCAACAGTGTATATTGATTTTGAAGGTTGTGTAAAAGTTGTTGTGGTAGTATGTGTCGTTGTGAAAGCCGCAGCCGGACTAGCCAGACATGCTACTACTAGTACTATTGCAATACTACAGCAGTATATTGTTTGTCTCATCATATTATATCTCCTAATATAACTTTAGGCATTGCAACCTTCATCACATGACCATCATGAACCCCTGATTCCTGATGATTGATGATCACATGAGAAGAAAAATCTGAGGCATGAGATTTAAGGATACTCTCACCCCTTCCACGCACGGGGTACGTACCAACCCTCTTTCTGGGGAGGTAAGTACCTCGCCGATTGCTCACTGTCGGCTCTCTAATTTTGCCCTGACCTCTACCACTTTTTTTGGATACCGCTACTAAGCTTTTCACGTACAAAATGGTGCCTTCTACTACTATCGTCTCCTACTCAATATAGACTAATCTTCAGAACTAATCCTATCAAACTTAAGCTCCTCTATATATGAATATTCGATTGACGGCTTTATTTGGTGTCCAAAGATTTATTTTTGATTCTCTACACAACCAATCACCGCCAACACACGAGCTGCAATTGGTGAGGTTAGCGCAACATAACAATATCATAACGTTAATTAATACAACAGCTACGCCATATAACGTGAATAATTCATCTTGATATAGTATTAATAATCCCACCTATATCCAAATGCCAAATCCTACCAATACTCACTCCCCGTTAAGAGATGACTATACATCAAACAACATTAGAGATGATAATAACAATGAGGATAGCGACGGAGATGAACCTGTTGCTGCCATGTATGGTCAACAAACTACACGGGCTAGTCGCCGTCTGCCATCACGAAAAAAGATAATAAAACATATACGCCGCCGTATAAACAACTCTCCAACAACACAAACAACAACTAATAACAATACTAACAATACTACAGCTATAGACTTTGATACACGTAATAATGAATACGTACCTCAACTAATCGATAACTTACCACCTCCTCCACAACGTTCAGTTGAAAAAATTACTAAAGTTTTAGTTGCATTAGGGTGTGATACACCTCGTCGATACCAGATTGATTCTATCTTCCAATTGACGTATAGAAAATTAGATATGATGTACCTTATTCGTAAGTGTGGTGATGGGAAATCATTAGTCATGCATGCCATGGCCACAATCTTACGTGGTATTATTATTCTTTATGTGGATAATTGGTCACGATACATCGTAGCTCAATATAGGTACCATCATTTCTCTTTATACCATTCTCAGACTCTAGTTGAGCAAGAGCCTTCTTCCTTCTATCACCAGCCAATCTAACGCCCTTGTAATCGTTTTTACATGATTCCAATACTGTATTAACTATTCGTGATCGAATTTCATTACGTTGTTCTATCAATTCTTTGCTCTCTCCTCTTTGTTTGTTTGATGGGATTACAAGAATTAATGATTGATTTACATCTAGTCTGACTATTTCTTGTTGGTGTAAGCGTATTGATTTAATAATGTAGTAGTAAAACAGATATACTTTGTAGAATAAATAGTAGATGGATCTAATACTAATAAGTATGCAGATATGATCTACTACGTTGTTTTATTGTTTGTACTCTTTCAACCTGTCCTTTCATATCATGTTCGTCAGATGCATTACTGTTGATTGATTTCTTCAGTGATCATCAACAATTTAAGTAATGCGCAGCTTCCGCAGCGGCACGTGCATTGGCTTCGGCATCTTTGGCAGCCTGAATGTCATCTGGGATGGTAGCCACGCTCCGATTGTAACATAATCGTGAAATTTCATCTTTTTCATCTATAGCCCTGGTAGCTTCTTTGTTGAAACAGGAGCAACATGCAAACATTGTTTCCGATTGCAGCCGCCTATACAATATCTTATGAGAATCCCTGGTCAAAAAATGATAGTATCCATACCCCAAAGAACCGTCTCCGTAGACGTAATGTGCCTTCATTGGTTGGTCTTTTCCCTGACCTGCGATGAAGCACGGTTCCCCTTTGTCTGTTCTACCACCATCTGGTTTAACCCACATTGATCGCCCCGTCTGAGCAGACATTGGGTACTTTGCGTATGGGCTTTTGAGTTCCTGACGCGACGAAGGATTTGAGAGCACATGTTGTCAACTAAAACGAGCAATACAACGAGTAACTTACTGGAGCTACGCGTGCCATTTTTGCATTGACTTCGTCTGCATTCTTTTGGGATATCACCATGGTTGTTTCTAGCTTAAATTTGGTTGGACGGAAGAAAAATGAAAATAATTGGGAGTCTTTGATAACTAAATGGGAAATTATTGATTGGATAGAACATAATTTTATTTGCTTATGTAGGATGATACGATTATAGATTGTTGTGATTAGGAGTTGTTAGAAGAGGTATCAGATAGATGTTAGAAGCCTGCAGCTGCCGCGTAACAATATAGGTTTTGTAAAGGATACCCCTCAAGCGGTATATATAAATCACTCTTTGAAACTCATATCAGCACCATCAAATCTTATTTGCACCTACTTCCTCAATTTCAATTATGGCACCCCTCCAGAGGAAGAAATCAAGTCGTTTAATAACAACTACACCAGATTCTATATTAAACCTCGAGCATATCAAATCTCAAATATCACCAAAACTATTTAATGGATTGGAGATATTAAAGGTATCAAGTAAAGGAACACTAGTTCCTCGTATATTAACTCTTTCCGATGACTTATTTACCCTCTTTATATCTCATCATAAAGTTGGTAAAGCCGAAAGTTTTGTAGATCGGATACAATATAAAACAAATAAGGCGTATTCCTCAGTCATTAGCACAGTAACAGGTACGAAAGTTCAGAATAATCATGATATACGCGTTATTGATGTTGCAGATATACTCTGGGTACAGTCCGGATTTATTGGTAGCAGAAAGTTAGAATCATGCAGCAAGCCCACTAACTTGGAACCTCGAAAAGTAATATCTATATTTCATAATAATACCAATAGTACAGATTTTCAAGTATATGATGGTGAAGATTTAACTGATTTAAGATCGGTACTAAGTGCCATTCGAACTATTCGAGAGGCTTATCAAGTAGCAAAGTTAAAAGTAGGCAGAGAGGAATTGTTATTAAGATATAGTTGGTATGATACAGGAAAGTCTACGTTTGTACTGTTTTTGAATTTGGTGCAATATGAAGTCTCCGCTCGGTTATTTGACCTAATTTGCCTTTATTTGATTGCCTTTGTAAACCACATGAGTATACTAACAGGAGTTATACTATCTCTTTTTATTTTCATGAACAGATTGGAATAAGAGTGGAACCATCGATCAAGGAGAATTTCTGCAATTACTTGGCAGAATAAACATTTACATTAAGCAAGAGAAAGCTATCAAAATATATAAAGATTATATATCAACAAAGCATCCCGTAGTCAAAAAGAGTGGAGTTCGTCTTGGTAGTAAGATACATCACCAAGGGATAACTTTTGATGAGTGTATGGAAATATTACGAAGTATTAAGCTCACACAAAATAATGGGGAAGAAATGAGTGATACAATATTCAATGAAGTATTCGGGGCGGACAAAGAAACGATAAATGCCGATGAGTTTCTAAAGTTGTTTTTACATGACAAGCAGAATGAGCTAAATGCCAATATCGATGATGTCAAGAAGATCTTTTCCAGGCTAAACGATATGGACATATCAGGGGCAGTGCCTTCCTTAGGTGACAATGATTCAATTGATAGCATTCGATTCGGAGAGTACTTAACAAGCTGTGAGAATGATGTATATAATCCGGATAGTCAAACTGTTGACAAATCGACTTTATCACAGCCACTTTCCGAGTATTGGATCAACAGCTCACACAACACATACTTAACGGGCGATCAATTAAAGTCAATCTCTTCAGTTGAGATGTATGTTTTAGCAGAAATACACTTGGGACAACAAAGCTAGGAGGCAATGAAGAGGAAGGGTGCTGGCGGGATTCTCGATGAAAATACCAAACAAGATGCAAGCCTCATTGAATTGTCAGAGGGACGGTTCGAGTGTACGAATAATAACAACTAATTTTAGATTGTGATGACACCAAAACTGCATGTCTTAGATAACAGTCATCGACCAGCCAATGTTGTTGTAAATCAAATCTGTGTAAAGTATCATACTTGTATATCCCACTCAACCTTGTAAAAAGTTCTTCATCTCATCTCTCAACAATCAACAATCGTAATTCCAGTAATATGTACATTTGCTCTGGAATACAAGTCGTCTAAAGGTTCATGTTATCCCTCATCTCTTCCAATAATCTGCGGTATGCGACAGCCTTGTTGAAGGCATCAATATTGTTCTTGCCACGGTGACCACAGTAGAATCCCTTCCTGTATACTGTGCCATTGACTGTCAACTTTGCCTCCCAACATTTACTTCTTTTGTTATATTGGACACCGGTAACACCGGAAGTGTTGTTGGACATCATGCCTTTATTGGCCATATTGGCAACAATACTCACCCATGCGAGGTTTCGGAAGAAATTGTCTCGTCTGTTCCGATTGTGGTGATCGACATGAGGTTTCCCATCATCGGGGATTCCCCACCATGTGTATGCTACCAATCGATGAGCTGCAGCTCTCATACCCCTACCTGATTCTAGAAAGAAGTGGTAAAAAATATACCCCCCAACGATCCTGGGAATGATGTAATACATTACCCACTCACCACCGATGTAACGAATTGAAACTAATCGACCCAAACTACTAATCCAATAACGCGATAATATACGTTCATTCCTAAAGTCAACCACGCCATTAGGAAACGGTACTATACCACGATGAGTGACGGCATCGTTGGATACTCGCTCAAGTCGTTCTCCAGAGAGTAAGGCACCTCGAACAGCCTCGTTCACTTGATCAGAGGTCGGTCCAGCAGATGATGAAACACTTCCAGGTAATTTCAATGTCACTGTCGACCCTGCTCGTTCAAAGATATCTGCATCGGCTACTTCCCCAGTATGGTGCCTTTGCTCATTTCGGTAACGAGCTCCTTCTGCTAGTGGCAGATTAGAATCGATCTCTTCCTGTAGCTCGGGGGTAAGAGTGTCGAGTAAATTGCTGTCGGTGCAATTCGACTGCTGTTTCATTGCCATTTCATCCTCCTTCATTTGCTCAGCCATAGCCACTTGATCCGCTTGATCTTTCTCACCCTCACTCATATCATCTTCTTCGTTCTTGAAAGGTGCTTCAGCTTGTTCATCGGCATCGGAATCGTCGTCTCCGTTGTTGCGGTTCCGACGAGGACTTCCCATACCCCCCATGCCTGAAATCGAATCATCGTCATCTTCTTGAGCAAAGGTGGCATTTGGTTGCGGTTGCGCCAAGCCAGCAAGTGGACACAGACTTTCGTCATCATCACTATCAGCTGCGGCAGCAACGGCTGGTACCCAGCGTCCACGCCCGTCATTAGTGATTTCCAAGTGTCCATTGGAGCGTCCACCGTTGGGTCGACCACCATTGTTGGTTCGACGCCTTGTACTCCTACCCAGAGTGTCGTATCTTGACGATTACGAGTGCGAGGAAATCTTGGTGACGTCGAAGACGAAGACGAGGAAGACCGAGTAACACGACCAGTGTTTGACGAGATCACGGTATTAATAGGAGTATCAAGCTGTAGAAGAAGAAGGATGTTAGCGTATTCTTCAAAGAAATGCAGTGACAGGACACACACATACACACACACACACACACACACACAATAGTTGGACGCAGTCTTACCTCGAACTCGCTATCACTACTACTTTCACTGGATGATTCCTCGTGCTCGCTTCCCTCACTCTCACTACTGTCACTGCTAATATTGATAACACTATCATCGGAACCAGCAGCGGCAGCTTCACCATTTGCATCAGAAGACTCATCGTCTGAATCAACAAGTACACCATTGACAAAGTTCAACAGTTCTACAGAGGACTCGTCGGAGGACTCATTCTCCTCATCTACAGCTGCATCTTGTTGAGCATCTACAGCTGCATCTTGTTGAGCATCTGCAGCTGCATCTTGTTGAGCATCTGCAGCTGCATCTTGTTGAGCAGGTGCAGCAACCTCGGCATTTGCATCTTGCTGTGCGGGCGCGTTTGCATCAGCGTCTGGAGCTGCTACCTCACCCTATAAAAGAAGAATAGCGTGTAAGAAAAGGAACATATTACGACAAAGAAACGAATAAGAACACAAGGGCAATACTTACTCCCTGTTCCTCCTCGACATCGTCCTCTTCTTCATTGTTATTATTTACAGCCCACAACGACATTAATGATTTCTGCATTGCAGCATCACATCGACGGATTGGAGGCCGTGCCGCATGGACACCATTCAACACTACATGTGACCTTGACGATTCTTCAGTAGCACCACCCAAAGAAGACAAAGTGCCACCCCGATCAGGGTATACCGTGCAACTTTGATCCCAATCATTACTAACAATACCAGTGTTGAATGATGTGGTTGATAGGACTGCAAGGAGTACCAAAGTAGTAAATGGACGCCCCATGGTTTGTTGTTTGACGGTGGTATGTTGTAGGAAGTGTTTGTAAAATTATGAATGTAGTGCACCATTGCACGATGTAACTCTCCTGCTAACAATGTTAGCAGGAGAGTTACAAGCAGGAGAGCAAAGACGGTAGGAGGATAGCAAAAATGTCACATCATGTCAATTGTAGGGCTGTTTATTGGGCATCTGAGAACTTCATAACCGGATGAGACTACAAGCAGGATGGCATTATATAATAGAATCAGTCATTTGGACATTTGCTTAGCAGGATAGCAATGATATTTGTTTGTGAGTACATAGTAGGAGGAGCAAAGTTTTAGTGGCATTGCAATAAGTGCGGAATAGTAGTTCACTCGCTAATGGGCGGGAATTGAGCTCAAACCTCCTCATTTTCTAGCTGTTACTAACTATCATTGCAACTCCCAACTACGCTCTCTACTATATACTACTGTGACGAATATCATTTCTACAATGTCTTCACACCAATATGGAGAAGAATCAGCAGCAGCGGCGGCGGCGGCGGTGGCGCACTATTCAACTTCTACACAGATTGATACTTTACTACGAAATGAAAATTTTCATATTAGCAGTGTACAAGCAATGCTGCTCAACCCTGAGGCAAGTAATGATTCTACGGATGTACGCATTGCAGAATTATCGGAATTATTTGATCCAACTGAGAACACAACAGATGACATGAATTTGCAGTCTACTACAACTGCCAAAGAAACGCTTTTCCAAAAAGTAATCAAGAACAACAAGAAGAGGTGCAGCATGGGTGAACCGACCAACATCACCAACATCGGTCAATACGACGGATCAGCTTTTTGGACGTTAGCGTGTTCACAGCGTTCATCTTTGGAATCATCACTTAGTGTGGTAGAGAAAGTGTTGTCGGATCTAGACCAAGAATACTTGATGGGGAAAACAGATACAAACACCACAACACTCGGAAGCACTTCACAACCATCCATTGCATTGCAATTACTTCGTTCGCTATTCTTTGCTGAGACAAATATCCAACCTACTGAAGCAATGTCTATCAATTGTGAACAACGTATGATTCAACGTGTATCGTCTAGCAAGGTACTTGATGTAACGAATATTCGTAAATTATTCTCAAGAGAGGATTATGAAAATGAAAAGTTTTATCCGAGTGATAAATCTATCAGTCCAAAAGTTTGGTTACTGTTTGATAAATTACTACGTATCTGCTCCGTGTCAGTAAAAGGTAATATTCCTGAGCATATCCGTAAGAAACAAGGCAGAATGCTTGGTGCCATGAAGGGAAAGGGTGTGAATAATATTGCATTGATTTGCTCTTTATGTGGCGGTCATGACGATGATGGGTTGTTAGTTAAGGGTGGTGTATATCAGCCTAAACTGTTGGAGGGTCTTTATGATTACATGAGCAATTGGCATACAACCCACTACCCTAACTGTCCTTGCAAAAACAATCTAAGTGAACAAGATCTACATACACTTACCTCAAAAGAGAATAGGTATGCAGATACCAAAGCTTGGATTCCTCGACTATTCAACTTGAAAGGGTATGAAAATCAATCTAGTGGTGGCGTTGTCTACACTGGGAATGCAAAGCGTAGTGCTACCGACGAAGCTTTAGGAGGAAAGAAGAAGAAGCACAAGGCTTGCAGTGATGTGGAGGTGAAGGTTGCGGGAGTGTAAGTGCAAGTGCCCAATAGCTCGCACTCTACACCAGAAATTGACCTCATCAAGTTCAAGTTCATACACAATTGTATGTGGCAGTGTTTTACACAACCAATAATATAATTGTCAACTTGAAAATCAAATCTACATATAGTTTCTAATTAGTTTACTTCTCCGCAAGTTTCGTATTATGAACCTCCCCAAGTAGTGTCCACCAAGAAAATACCTCCCGTTCGTCGTGAAAAGATACTATACTTGATTGATAGTCTCGGCAAGTTCTCCCTCATCGATGCCTATGTGTTGGTTCTAATGATGGTAGCCTTCCGGTATGATCTTGAAGTGGAAGGACTTGGTGCATTGAATGTCTATGTGACGCCCAAGTATGGCTTCTACAGCTTCCTCTTCGCCACCATTGTCTCCCTGGTCAGTGGCCATGCCATGTTGTTTCTTCATCGAAGAACAATGATTCCTCAAATACCAGTCTACTAACTAAACTTGTAGATGCCGGTCCACAAATAATATTGGTTACATTTACATATCTCTATCTTGATTTATCTAACTCCATTCCAAC
>Ga0075439_12964_pt1 | contig 14686 bp, 12 predicted proteins | sample MintriSingleCell_FD_74264 | JGI IMG/M metagenome (GOLD analysis project Ga0075439, IMG submission 74264) | Marine eukaryotic communities from Monterey Bay, USA to study complex ecological interactions - Minidiscus trioculatus JGI Plate_4_G5... | ecosystem: Environmental > Aquatic > Marine >... | reverse complement strand
TCTTCTTGTTTGGAGAGAATATATTATGAACAAACTCTCCGATGACGTCTTGCTTACCTTCCTTCAGGAGGATGTTGTCCTTCGTGCTTAATATATTATGAACAAAGTCTCCAATCGTATCTGACTTTTGCTCCCTTTTATCAGGACTGCTGTTGGGGCTAAGAATTCTTTGAAGTATGTTTGGTTCTTCCTTACAATCACTCGCTGATCCATTCTGAGATGATTGGAACTCTTTCTTTAAGATGGATTCCAAATCATCTTCAGTTTCAACACCTCCTTTTGATGCTTGAGGCTTAAGAGTAGTCCAAATCTGCCTTCCGAATGGCTCTCCAGTCAACTTTGGCTTGTCGGAAGTCATTGAAACTTTGGATTCACTATCACGATGAGAATCATGTGCTACTGCACATCTAAATCTGAGCAATTCTTTGGGTAAGAAGTGTTCTTTTCCCTCTGTCCATTTAGGTAGACGAGCAATTTTATGTGGACGTGCTCCTCCAGGATGACTTACTCCTCGAGGTACATATATGCGTAAAGTAGTGCATACTTTTCCAAATACATAAAGACTAATCTCCACAAGAGCAATGAAACCAGCGGCATAGATAATGGGATGTATGTTGTCACCTGGTATATCTTCTCCAATATTCATAACTGATTGTATCCAATGAACAGTATGTAAAGCAACTGCAATCAATTGTTCATTGTGTGATGATGATGATGAAGGAGATACACCATTCATATCAACCATCCATCCGACCAACTCTGTATGTGTCCTGACTAAGAATGAACTAATAGAGCACCAAGCCAATAGCAGCATAGATGCACGAAGAGTAGCCATTATAAGAGGACCATGTGCACCTAAACTTGAATCATATCCGAGAATTCCAATATATGCACTATTGCAATGCTTTGCTTGCTCGTTTATCTTGTCCGATTTTTCATCGTGGTTCACTTTCGCTGAATCTTTAGTGGACGTATCATTATTTGCAACACCAAAGCAAGCAAACAAATTCTCGCCCTCAGCAGCCTCATTAGACTGCCCATCTACATCATCCTCTACACCATGCTGACCAAACATAATATCATGAATACAATACCAAGAACGTAACCAAACACTACCACCAAATAACCACCAATCGATTAATTTATTACCACAATCACCACTAATACTTTCATTCCAACTAAAGTGTCTACGTCCACGAATACCAACATGACCTAATTGTTCAATGGGTACCTTTGATAATTTATGTGATATAAATAATGATAGTAGTAATAGAGTGAACCCTAATAGAAATAGTGGTGTTGGCATTACATAATAGTTGGTGGAGGGTGATAATACCTCAATTACAATTGGTTGGAGTGGTTTCGGGATATTAAGTGCACCAGAAAGGTATGGACGACATGACTGGTTGGCAATATGTAGCCCGTCCGCTAGACATTGTGCTGGTGTTGATACCATTATTAGTAGTGGTTAATGTAAAACTTGAGTTAGAGAGAGTAGTTATTGAGTTTTGCTGCTTGAAAGAAGAACTACACAGTGAAATAATACCAATTGGAAGAGCGTTGAATATTGATGATGAGGTATAATATCAACTTGATAATAAGGTATGTGGCCGTGGTTATTGAAGCATATGTATTGCCACTACAACAACCAACAAATAAAACCAAGCAATGACAAATTATTATAAGAGTGTATTTCAAGTAGGATACCTCTTGCTACCCCAAGTTATCTGTTGATACAATACCACTCTCCGCTCCTCAATCCTCAATCCTCACCACAAACTCAAACACATACAATAACCAAATATAATAGGTATGACGCTCTCCTACGGTGAAATCCAAACCCTCCTATCGGAGTCGGCATACAATCCTGCCATTGCGCCAAAGCTTGAAGCATATGTCAGAGCTCAAGTTAGTGCTATAGCGTCCTCCATTGTAGCATCCGAATCTCCAAATGTAGAATATTGTTTTGATGCTAATCGGACACTCATTAAGTTATATCAATTCTTCCCCCAGTTAGATGATGAGGCAGGTAAAGATACAATTACTACATTAGTAGCCTTTTTAGCATTATTGCAATTCCCAAGTACTGACTTTATGGCATTGAGTTGCTTGATACCCGAGAGAATTCAAACACAATACGAGCCCTGTGCTACATTAGTACGATGTGCAGACTTATTGGAAAGTTGTAACTTTACACAATTCTGGCCAGAGTTTAGGAAGTTGGGTATTCCTGAATATGGTGCACGTGAAGGTGAGGTAGTTGTTAGTGGGGATCGTAAGTTATTAAGTAATGCCGTGAATGGATTAAATGCATCGAATTTAATCCGTGGTAATATGATTCAAATGTTGGCAAGGACGTACCGTACTGCATCATTATCATTGGTATTAAGTTCATTGGATTTGAAGGATGCTGCTTCATTACAGTCGTTTGATTCAAAGGCAGGGGGTGCCATTGATAAGATTGAGGGAGATGTTGTTACTTTTGTAGCTACCGCTGATAACACAAAGAGAGTTGGTAAAAATGAAGAGAGTTGTTTTAATGAGCAAGCTTAAGGAAACTATTGGAATTAGTTGTAGAAGAAAATATGATGTTCAAATCATATGTCATTTCTCCATAGCTTTTGCTTTAGCTTAAAGAAGTCTTAAGATGACTCCTTTCAGGAGAGTAAAAAGCCTTAAGATGGCTTTAGATGCTTTCTCAAATCTAGCAGATACTTGAAGTCTTCACCAAAGTATGCAGTTACAGTTTTCAACCTGCCGTTTAAATAGTGCTCCTCCAATTTGCAATTGCCCTCATATCCGGCCTCGAGAGCTGCATATGCCAATGATCTCTTGTTCACATTTTTAGGTAAATCATATGCTACAAATCTAGTGCTTGTGGCGGCCGCTGCGATCTTGAGTAATCGCACGCCGTCGACTTCAGGAGTGGGAGGGAATCCTATGCTACCTCTTTCACATCCTTTAATCTTCATATCAATGGCAAGATCATATCCATCTTTGCCCATTTGTCCGTAATCGATACCACCCCAGGGTGGATCCATGAAGACGGCATCGATATGCGGAGCAACCTCTGACAATAAGTCTATGCCTCCAATAGGAAAATCATCATACAGTTCTCGAGGCGGGTATGCTGACAAGGCCTCGGGTGTACGAGAGGGGGGGTCCATAATTAACCTTCCATCCCTATAACAACGTTCCAATACTGCCACAGAGTTTGCCTCGATAAAGACTATACGATTGGGTGGAATTCGATATATGCTCGCATTATGCGCTGCCTTTCTCAACTTACTCCGATCAAGGTCAATACAAACAACAAGTGATACTACTGATGACGGCAGCTTTCCAAATGCAATCGCATTACCTCCCATTCCACAAAAGGCGTCAAGTATGACCATGGGCTTTGAATTGGGAATCTTCTTTTGATTACCTCTCTCTGGGGTACTCGTTGTATTGTCAGAACAAATCAATTGTTGAGATGCATCAGAGAACCGTTTGGCTACATGATCTGCCACAACCTCTGGTGTAACTGAATACCACCCTTCTGGGTCCAACTGAATACCCTCATCAAACAGTTTGAACAGCCTTCGTCGTTGAGCCCAATACTTTTGATGCACAACAGACGGGTCATAAGGATTGGGCTGTGTTGATCCCTTCATTAAATTTTCATATCGAGATTGACATAAACATTTTCCTGATGCATTGGGATTAGAGGATGTAATTGTTTTCTTTACTACCGTTTTTAAGGGAGCACGGTATACTAAGACACTTCCTTCGTTGGCATACTGATGATGCTGTTGTTGTTTTGGCTTTGGTTGTGGTGGTGGCTCAACGATCTTCTCATTCATTACAAAGTCATCAAAGAAGGAATCAATTTCTTCTTCATCAGGTGCGGTATTCACTGCTTCCTCTGTCTTTAGTTGTTCAATATATGGTGTGGCATCGTGTCCATTGATTCCATTGAATTCTGGTGGATTCAAATTGTCTTCGTCAAAGAAGTCAGGCAAATCCACTAAAGGTTGAGTAAACTTATATTTACCCACTGGTGGATGATGATACTTCTTCACCTTGATACCTCCCTCTCCATTATCACAATATAAATTATGATTCTTTGCAAATATTGGTTCAATTACCAGGCTATTTGATATAGTTGTTTTGATTATTGTTGGTTCGTCCTTTTCGGGTTGTTGTTGTTGTTGTTTCTTTGTTGTACCATTACTGCCAGCAAATAGAAATGCCAGATTTGGGTTAATATCAGTAGGTATATCCTTCTTCTTTCCTTCAATAAGTGCAGTTATATCACAAACCTCCTCATTATTATTATTACCATTATCATCATCTCCATCTTCCATAACAGTATGACAAAAAACACATGGTGTATGACATGTACATCCTCTATCAACACTAAGACACCGTATGGGTACTAATCCACCTTCAATACCACATTTATTATTCTTACCCCGACTTGGTACAAAGTCATCAAATAGATCAACTCTATGACAGATTAAGGTCATATCGTGTGGGTATTGATGTTGTTGTTGAGATCCATTATTGTTATTCTTCTTTTTACGTCGTGTTGGGGTATTATTGGCAGAGGATAAGTATTCGGTATCACTAGTACGGCTACTGGCTGTACTTGCAGTATCAGCTCTGTTGCGAGACATTGTTTTATTATTGCAATTGTTGGTGGTAAATAATTTTGAAAATATTTTTTTTTACTTGTATTGATAGGTATAATGTGTGGGTATCCTCTTTACAATCGGCCGTTAAGGCAACTAATAGTACAACCGACTCGCAGGCAAACCTTCTATCTTATTATCACCCCCTCTCTACCTCCTTAATCGCCCCACAGTGCCGCTATGGAAGGCTGATAAACACCCAACTCCCAGTAACAAAAAATAACTTTTCAGAGTTGGGTAGGATACCGGCTTGAAATTCACAACATAAAATCACTCAACAAAGGTTGTTTGCTATTCTATTTATTGAACAATGCCTACAACAACTACAGATATGGCCACGGTTGTGGATTCAACCTTGGCTGCTGCTGAGATGCTGCCAGAATTACCACCTCCATTGCCTCAGGAAGACAATGAACCGTTAATTGCAATGAAGACAAAATCACCACCCAAAAAAGCAACAACTAAATCCAAGAAGAAAAGGAAGAAGAAGGCTGATGAGGGACAACCTACTACCGTTTCAAAGGTCAAAAAGACAGCGGGTGGTCGTGCTGATGCCAAAACCGTCGCCGCGGCGGCAATCGAATTACACGAAAAGATGACGAAAGAATATGAAGAAACACTTGCCAACCAAAAAAATCAAGGTACAGCCGTTGATGATATGGTTATTGATGAGGAGATGGTTGATACCAAGAAGAAGAAAGCTCCTATTGGTCCTCCCATTTTTATGAAAGAGAATCAACCTTCACCTAAGTGGCTTGGTAAATATGTAAGTCATATTGCATGTTTTATAATGATACATATTTATATTTTGACACCACCTTTCGCACACTTTTACATTAAATGACCCTAATAATATTATATTTTATATTATAATATAATAGGCGGAACTCAAGGCATTTAAAGAAAAGCATGGCAATCTGGATGTACCCAAGGATGACAAACAGAAACAATTAACAGCATGGATACGTACACAGAAACAACAGTACAAGCAGCTATTCGACGGAAAGCCAAATCACATGTCACAAGTACGTATTGATTTACTAACTGAAGTAGGATTCGAATGGTCTGGAGAGAAACGTGATAAGTTTTGGAATGAACGATATGCTGAATTGGAAGCATACCATGCCAAGAATGGTAATTGTCGTGTAACCAATATTGAAAATCCACAGTTACATACCTGGTTGAGCTTACAACGTCGTCAATTGAGATTGTATAAGGAGAGTAAACCTTCCAAGCTTACCGTCGAGAGAGCTGGTAAGCTGGAAGCTATTGGTTTGGAATATCAAATTCGTAATGTATCAACTTGGATGGATCGATTTATGGAATTGAAACGCTACAAGGAACGGAAGGGAGATACAAATGTTCCGCAGAAGTGGAAGGAAAATCCAAGTTTGGGACGTTGGGTTGACAATCAAAAGACGAATCATAAGAATTTGTATGATGGTAAGCCTACTCACTTGACGATTGAAAGAATTCAATTGTTGGTGTCTCTTGGATTCAATTTTCGGTATTAATTGTCCAAGTTATACACTAGGTAGTGTTTATATGTCTGTGGGGGGTGAAGGGGGTTTAGTTACAGTTGTTTTTCTAGAATATATATGTATGAATATTATGCTATGAAGTTGCATGCCTACTACTAGGAATGATAATCTGCTAGAAAATCAAAAAGAGCTTGATCAATGATAAAGTCTTAGATTTACAGATATACTTTCTTTGGAAATGCATCTTTGGGGTTTTTTACTCGTTTGCAATTACAGTTCCCCTCAACATTGTAGCAGCGTCCGTCACCACATCCTCGTCGCTGGGCATTAGTCCGCTTTGCATCACTAATAAAACACAATGGCTCTGTCCACGAGATCAACTCATTCAACATGAGAATTGTATTTACAGTTCTGAGCTTTGAGATTTCACATCCCTTCTTCTCTTCATGATCCCAAGTAGGATTGGTAGTAGGTGGCATGTTCCTGAGATCTCCCGTCTTGCACTCAGGCTCGGCACAGAAACCAACCGAGAATGCAATGAGAGAAGTTATGATGCAGTTAACTTTCTCGTCTTTTCTCTCGACGTCTTCGTTAAAGTATGATGCACTGTAGTTGACCAAATTGTCAAGTACAATACGAGGGAAGAAGGTTGAAGTGATAGTTCTTAACGTTTGGAAGCTAGTGCCGGCACGTGATGCATCTCTTGCAGAGATCTCCAGAATAGTTAGTACCAACTTGATTTGTGTAATGGCATCTTTCCCATCAGTATTGAGTAGTACTTTGTAAGGTGATCGATGTTCGACTTGTTCGTGTGAGGTGATACAGATGCTCTTGATAGCATCTACATCAAACTCTCTTCTGCCATCTCCACGATCATGACATTCTTTGCACTTTATCTTGCACTTCATCTTTAATACCTCCTTTACCAAAGCAACAATACCTTCATTTACTGCAATGGTAGATGGAGAACGCGTACTATCAAGTTTCAGAGTATCATGATCCAAATCAGCACTTGATGATAGTAACGGATGGTTAATCAGATGGAAGTTGCATCCAGCACCTTGACATCTATCCCACATGAACTTGAGTAGATACGTGCCGATCTTGCCAATAGCACCATTTCGCTTCGTATCATTCTTGTGGTTCTTCCACTCATCTTCACTGATATTCAACAACATGGTATCGATACCAAGCTCTTCTATACCCTTCTTGAGCATCCTATCACTCATCATGAGTGGCTTTACTCGATCTTTGAATGTGGCTAAGTCGAGCTCAGCCTTCTTCTTTCCCTTGATCGAGACTTTAGGATTAGCATTTCGCACCTGGTTTCGGCATTCATCGAGCAACATCCAGAGTTTCTCCATCTCAGGTGATTTAACTCGACCTTCATACTCTTTCCACGTCTCCTCAGTATAGTTCTCATCGCTCTGTGAGATTTAGTTGATGTATAAAAGGTTAGTGTATAATATGAATAACACATGACATATGATATGCACACATGATACACACATAAATGAAGAAAGACGACTTACATCTTCGAGTTGTACTTGAAGCTCCTTCAAACAACGAGCTACGTTGTCAGGATTATTCAAGATTGACATGATTTTCTCCTCGGCTGCCATATTATGTTCTTCATACGTATTGGTACCAGCTCCTTCGGCAAAGCTAGCTAGGATGGCGTCTGGAGATTCTAGACAGAAGAGTGTAACTGCATCACCATCTTTATCTGATAACTCTGTGATGTTGTTTGTGGTTAGACAGGCTTGTAAAGTTACCTTCATTACTTCAACAACAGAGAGAATGTTATCGACATTCAAGGGAGGATGCAAGTCGGCACAATTCAGATACTCAGCAGGGATGTGAGATTTGATTAGATCAAAATGATCTGTTACCAACCATTTGTAGATGAAGACAACTTGAGATGCCAACTCAACTACCTTTCTACGAGCAACAACCTCAATGGATTCACCACCCATTATTTGCAAGTCGTTGTTCTTGGCAGGATATCCATTTTTTCCCTTTCCACAGAAAACCATGCCAAAAAGAGGAATTAAACGACGCACATCACGATCATGCACACCGTTGGTGTCCTTGATTCTGTTGTGATATCGAGTTCCATCATTAATCACCTCGAGGACGCCCTCTGCGTCTTGATTAATCCAGGGAATGACAGGTAAGCCTGTTAAACTACTAACATCCAAGTTGTTCAGTTCCACATTTATACTGGCAGCCAATATAGCCAGATCACGTAGATAATCTTCCACCCGTCTAGTGCGTCTAGTGATCTCTTCATCAGTAAGACTTGATGCTCGCTTGTGCTTATCAAATGCTGTCTTTGATGGAATTTTGTTGAATTCCACCTTGATCCTTGATAATACGGCTGTTAGGTCGTTGTCTCTTCCATGCAACTTTGGACATTGACTTTGATATTTGGTGGTAAGCTTACTTAGCAATTTTGCTTCGTCTTGTAACTTAGTGAGGAAGATTGGTGTGGTAATCATGTTCTCCGTATGCCTTCCTATCGTATATAAATGTAATGATGCTAACATGGCAGCTTCAATGGCCGTCCCAGCAGTTGACATGATTAATCCACAGCGTATTCCATCACTGCTGATAACAATCTGTGTTTTGAACCCTGATATCTTCTTGTTGTCGTCTTTCTGGTTAGAAACAAACAGATATTTATCTGTTAGTGCCTTGATTTGTAATGGAAAGGATGGACCTCTAGCCGAGGTTGAAGTAGAGCCTTCACATGACTCATCCACTCTCGAAAGACAGTCATCACACGGGTCTTCTTCACTGGGATTGTAGCATCTTTCGCATTTATATTCTCCACAAGTGTCACACTTGTCAAGTGACGCTGAGAGAAACACCAAATTTCTGCATCCTTGACAGATTCCATTGCCTGTATGATATGATAGATATGTAAGTGAAATTAGCAGTGGATGGTTAGTGTTTTGATAGGAGATGGGCAGAGGACACAATGTATGCCCAACATAGACTATAAACACTTACCAGATGTACTTGGCATCTCATCTTCTTCTCGATCTTCTTGATTCAAAGCTTGTGTTGTAGCTTCTCCATCAGAACTTGCCGCAGCTGCGCTTGCATTTGTTAACTGTTCATTGGCCATTGATAATAGACACTGAGCAACTAATGCTTCAGCCTCCTGATATGTAACTGGTATATTATTTGTCTCCACCGCCGTGGCCGCTTGAGGACATTCAGTACAACCTTCTGATCGACACTGATGCTGTGTAAACGGCATATCAAGTGATTGGGACACGGTTCCGGCATCTGCAGTATTAATAGAGACATAGTAGGTATTAGCACATTACACAAGAGTATTCATATCATGTCACAAACACACAAGGTGCCTCACAATCTCCTCTACCTTGTGTATCAGTATCATCACGTTGTTCTACGGCAGCATTCGACTCCTCTCCATTCTGTAACGTAGTCTGTACGTATAGAATGATAAATGAATGATATAGAACGGTTAACAAACAATACAATATCAATATCAAATGAAAAGTGCATACCAACACATACACTTACATCATCCTCTTCTTCTTCTTCGTCATCAGACGACTCTAACTCAGCAGCTTCCAAAGCTCTTTCAAATCCCTTCTGTGAAGGTAGACTTGGTCGGTAGAGATTCTGATTGGAATCTGATTCATAATTCAAAGTATCACAATAATCATCATCCTCTTCATTCTCAGTCTCTGCCAAATGTTTTGCAAATCCAAACTCATTCAACTCAGCAGCGGCACCATCCTGTAGATATAAGAGACAGAGAGGGAAAGAGATGAATATAAGCAAATGCTATAACAGTACCAAATGAAACATACAATATACATACCACAACACAACTCACATAATTCCCAACAGCCTCATCTTCCACCTCCATATCATTTCTCTCTTCTTCCTCTTCCTCCATCATATCATTCCCTCCTGTATCAAAATGCACTACATCATCCACGACAGACTTCTTCCCATCTTTCACTCTCGACTCTTCACGCGTATCAATATCCATACCATCCTCTTCCGCGGCACCGCCACTATTATTATCCCCTACATTATCATTTGTTGTATTTAACCTCAATCCATCTAGCAATCCCGCTAATCCCTCATAATTATTATCCCGTCCACGATTGGTAAATACACAATCAAAGGGATTAAATGCACTAGCAGGTGATAATGCTTCTGCTGAATAACCATTTACTGGTATTGATGATATAGAATTCAATACATTATCAACTGATAATATGGTAGCATTAGATTGTACATTTCTGGAAGTGGTGCCGCCATTTGATTTATTATTTAATCGCCGCGTAGATAATCCAAACAGATTTATAATAGATGTAGCACTAGATTGTTCATTTAGTTTGAGTAGTTGTTTGTTATTTTCTAATTGTTCATCCTCATCTAAATCAAAGTATTCATCATCATCGGATGCGTCCTATAATATTAATAGATATAGGATAGAGAGATATATTGAATCATACATTGTGTGAGTTGTGTAAACCAAATAAATTAAGAAATGAATGAATGAATGAATGAATGAATGATTAATAATATATTTACCTCTCCATCCCATGCAAAACAATTAGAATCATCATTGTCGGTGGTGCTGTTGCCATCATCATTACTTTCTGCCGCTGATGCCAAGCCCGAATTGGATAATGGTTCAGTACCACCATCATTATTGTTAACTCTCACATTATCAATTGAATCGTTGTTGCTGTTGCTGTTGCTGGTGTTGCTATTATTATTGAGTTCGACCTTCCTCTTTTTATTACTGCTATTACCGCCCTCGTCTTCCGCGGACCTTGTTGCCGTCGGCATTTTCTTATAGTAGTTCTCTCACCCTCGATATTGGATGATACTGTGAGAAGTGAAGTGAGAAAAGCTAGATAATTCTTGCTTGCTACAATAGCTAAAACTCTCAGCTCAAAATCGTTGATAAAGCAAAGCACGGCAATCAAAACAATATACTGTTGATATACCGTATCTAATACCAATACACAACAATGAAAACTGATATTGCTGAACTCTTTGTAGGGCATACGTGCCTAATCAAACTAAAAAACAACGGAGGATGGATTAAAGCAACAATAATTAGCCATACTCCATCGAATGGACTTTGGAAATGTGTGGACGCCAAGAATAATATACACCATGTGTGGAAGAAAACAGACCGCCGGTTAATTATTGGTAAAGATGATAAAACCACATTATCAATTTATAACGATAGAATTGATACAATTAGTAAAAGAAGAGAGAGTAATACGCATACTAAAATTGACGAATGGAAGAGTGTATTTGTACATGAACGTGATGATGAGTATTACAAGGTAGAATTTAATGGTGATACTGTTGTATTAACATCTACTTCCGCCAATATATCGGTAGCTGGGATGGAGGTTGATAAGGAGACGGAGGTGGTCAGTGAGCAGCAATTAAAGGAGAAGGAAGAACAATTGAACAGTCGTGAGGAGGTATTAAATACCCGTACAGATGGATTGAATGATAAGGAGAAGGAGTTGAATGATAAGGAGCAACAATTGGAAATTCGTGCGGCGGAGTTAAAGGAGAAGGAGCAACAGCTACAGCAGTTAGAACTTCAACAACAACAACCAAATCAATTACCAAATGCATTACAAAACAATCCCCAACTCCTCTTGATCAAAGATAGTAACTGGCCTGGATTGAAGGACAAGTTAGCTCATGCCGATCCAGAACTATTGGATATGTTGATTTCATGTATTGTTAAACCGGGTAATGGTGAAGAAGGCAATACTGAGAATTTGATGAAAAGATTTGCTATTGATTTCACAAAGCCAATTATTGATCAGCTAGGACATATTTCAAAGAAGACAAAGTATGCTCACCTCACTGAGAATCTTGCTACTGCATTGAAAGAGCTTGAACCATACATTGACGATTTGAAACGATTAGCAGCAGATGTAACAAAGGCAAAAGCGGGTGTGGATGCCGGTAATGCTAACTGTGATGCGATTGTGACTGGCGGAGGAAACGTGACATCAGAGATTAGGGAAGCTATACTCAAACCACTAACTGATGCATTCAATAATGCCAAAACAGCATATGAAACCAAGGAGAATGAGGTGAAGGAGCTTCATTCGAAGATTGTTACAAAGGTTGAAGAGGAGAATAGTAAAGCCAACAATTACACCAACTTCAAAAGGAAGATTACAACTCCGGAGAATACAAAGACGAATTGGAACACTAGAACTGATTGGAATACATGGAAGGCTGAATCATTGATGGGTACACGGCTATTGATGCATGATGAGTAAGTGAGCAAATGTTACGTTGTCCGTTTTACACGCTCATCATTTGGCCCAAGGATAATTTGGCCTATGCCTTATAACTATATCTTTGAAGCCAATTCCTAAGTAGTGCTTGTAATGGTTGCTCGGCTCAAAGACAAGTAATTTCCAAAAAGGTACCAACATATTAACATCCATATAGCAATCATCTTTTCTTTCGTTGACTTTTTTTTAGCCAAGTAGCAAGCTTGCTATAATTTATGCCTTCTTCTCATCATCTTCCTTATAAACGCATTCCATCAAACTTGTGGTCAATTCTTTCCTGTCAAGATTCTTCCCAATAAAGACAAACTTGTTTTCTCGTACTTCACCCTCCTTCCATGGATTCTGTGCTGGTCCAAAATTAATCTGTTCATGTACACCTTGGAATACAAATTTGACATCACCTTGTCCATGGAAACTGAGTACACCCTTTGTACGGTATAAATCGGCAGCACGCTCTCTTAACAAATCCATCATGAACATATTAAAGTATTGTGCATGTAAATTACCCTCAAACTTAATCCCAACACTTTGTACTAATTCCAAATTATGCTCCTTCTTGGTGTCTTCTTCATCAAAGAAATTGGGATCAACTGATAAAATACTCTCCATATTGAAAGAGTTTATACCCAAAATCTTTTCCAGTGGTGCTCGACTACGCTCTGTTTCAATAACTGTGGCAAACTTGTTAATTGTACGTAACCTATCCTCCAATGCCTTCTTCTCCTCGGGACTTACTAAATCGATCTTATTTAACAAAATCTTATCCGCAAATGCGACCTGTTGTAATGCTTCATTAACAGCGTTCTCGGGCTTGACTTCATCCAAATGTGCCGCCAAATGTTTACAATCTGCTAAACATACAATACTATCAATACGATAATTATCACTCATCTTTGGGTTTGTTTGAACTGTGTAGACAATGGGTGCAGGGTCGGCTAAGCCAGTTGTTTCAAGTAGGATTGCATCAAAATCTTTTCTTCGTGAGGCTAATTGTCCTAGAGTACGGACAAGATCGCCACGGACGGAACAACAGACACATCCATTATCCATGGTGATTAAATCCTCGGGTGCATCAAGTGATTCCGCCACTGTGTGTATTGGTTGGTATTGTATATTTTGTGTTGAGATTATAGCTACATATAATAATTGCAATATGTAATACCATCTTTTGGCTAACTCACCTAATCCATCATCGATAGCTACTTCTCCAAACTCATTTTCCAATACACAAATCTTCCCTGTAATAGTGGAAAGAGTATATAACAGGGTGATATTGAGATACAATACACAATATATTATAGGGAACAGAAATAATTACATAAGATATGCTCACATTTATTTTGCTCCTTCAAAATGTAGTTAACAAGTGTAGTCTTTCCGGCCCCCAAGAACCCTGTGATCACAGTGATGGGGGTAAGGTCTGCTGCTGCTTCTGCCATTGTTTATTGTCTGTCGGTGGATATCTAGAGGCTGATAATAAGAAGAGGAAGACTTGTGGTGGAGAATGATTTTGGTCAAAGGGGAAGATACTGCTTCCAAAGGATACCAAGCGACCTAAAGCAAATATGTTATTGTGAAGAATGAGATGCGAGTAGACAGAGCAGTGGAGGTTCTAGTGATGAAGGTAGGTTCTAAAGTATTCATCAGTAGATGGGCTATCTATCTCTTTATACTGATTAGTTCGTTCATTGACACCTGAGACGGTACCTGTAAGCAATGTAATGTGAGAGTAGACAGAGAATTGGAGGTAGGTTCTAGTATTTATCAGGTAGGTACGTCATATTTGTTGTACTGTTAGTTCATTGATACCTGAGACGATCCTCCAGTCCGACGAGAGAGATTGCCAAGTCTACTAGCCGATGTTGGCATTGATTCTTCAACACCACTATCATCTTCAGACTCCATTGCATTCATCACGGGTAACCGTCCTCTTATGATTGCACTATCATCTCCATTCAAACTAGATTGTGAAGATGAAAGCAGTGGATACCTCTCATTAGTACTACCCATTTCCAAATCATTTTCCTCCTCATTGTCCTCGTTATCAGTGTTTCGTCTTGAAGAGGCTTGACCTCCACTACTACCATCAGGTATCTCGCCATTTCTATCCCAAGCAACATATGATATACACGGTATAATCATTTCCATCATATACTGATATGTAGGTTGAGCCTTCAATGACAACAGT
>Ga0075439_14465_pt1 | contig 14714 bp, 12 predicted proteins | sample MintriSingleCell_FD_74264 | JGI IMG/M metagenome (GOLD analysis project Ga0075439, IMG submission 74264) | Marine eukaryotic communities from Monterey Bay, USA to study complex ecological interactions - Minidiscus trioculatus JGI Plate_4_G5... | ecosystem: Environmental > Aquatic > Marine >... | reverse complement strand
TGAACAGGATATTGATGATAAGAAGAATAAATAGTTATAGTATGTTTACATCCCGGGAGAGACGGAATATATAATAAGCAGAAGCAGAAAGAAGAAGGAAGATGGAAATCAACAACAAAAGAAGAAACCAATGTACCAATATTCATTAAATATACGTTAAGAAGACAGATTAAACAATATATGCCTTCTCTATCCTATTATACCTACACACTTTATATATTTCTTCCTAGAGTAGTCTACTCTCCGGAAGAGGATACCAATACCGTTATGAGCAGTGATAGATTACCCAATCGATCCTAATCTATGATTATCTGGGCAGAGTATCCAATCCACAATATCTCGTGCAACATACCTGGTTTATAAACAACTCTATTTGCTTTGGTATTCATCATTCCATTTTAATAGACACGTCTCACTAACCCTTGCCGTCGATGTAAACATACTATAACTATTTATTCTTCTTATCATCAATATCCTGTTCATTTGATTCAATTACTGTACTCCCCCCAATACAACTTAGACACTCGGGATACGCCAAGAGCAAACGCCATACAATCTCAATCGCTTCTGGTTGATATTCAAGGGAGCATTTATTCACGGTATCACAAGCCACATGAATTGGTAAATCCCCGTCTTTGTTTGGGTTTGTAACTAGTTGCATTTGTTTCTCCAATATATAATTCACTAATTTGAGGCTGCCGGGTGTTTCTCTTCGACATGCTGTATGAAGTTTGGTAGTGTCCCAATAATTGGGAACTCCGTCATGATCATTTATCATAAACAAGATGACATCCGGGGAGAGTTAGGAGGTATGTAAAGGGGAAGGGTATACTCATGAAAGGTTTTGTTTATCTATGAAACTTAATCTCTTTAGTTATGAATATTATATATTGCACTACTTGCAACCGCTCTATTAGACTTGTCAATCTAATTAACAAGGTATCTAGCGGCGTACTAGAACGGCAAGTGCCAAGCCTAACTAATTCAAAAGGTGTTGTTACTCCATCTCGATCAAGGGTTCTCGTGTATGCCGGATACACCTTGAGTAACTCATTAATAGTAGTACGCAATTTGGTGTAATCTTTCCTTAAAGCATCACACATTATGTATCTCATATCCAGCGTATTGCATTGAGGTAGCCAATCACCATCCGCTTGCCACCAATCATCTGGCCTATTATGCATAACAATATCATATATACTAGTAGCTTCACTAACAGAAAGCCTACGGCCAATAGTAATACGCCATAACATCCTATCCTCCTCAAATGTTCAATCCAATACATTAACTAATAAAAGTAAACTGCGCACAATGTACGGCGTATCATAGAAGAAGTATACCACAGGCAATACACCACAGAAGTGAACAAGTATACCCAACATTTTCAATAATGCATTACGATTGAACAACTCCATCTTGATGTTATCAAATCGTATTGAATTTTGTGCATGAAAAAATTCCCATTCCATATAATTTCTGTAAATGTAGGTGCTAACTGCACCTACTACTATAAACCCTAAGTTTATTGCAATGAAAACTCCAAATAACTCGAAGTAAGTGGCGCTTTGTTCTCTACCTCGATAATACAATAACGTTTCAACAAATAGAATGTTTCTCATGACGTCAATTATTTTGAGGTAGATATGTTTTGATCCTCTCAGTATACGGCTAATAATATTACTATCGTGAGTACAAGTACTCTTTAATGAATTCAATTCATGCCGTCTCTCAAGCTCATTGATGTAATCCCAGAAATCATTACTCATGGTATTATATGTGTTGGCATGGGGAGTATAAAGTATATTATTGATTGCCGTAGTATTATGATACTTTTTTTTTGTAACCGTGCCGTGAGAGATATAATCACGACAATTTAAACTTGTTGGTATATGTATAGAGAGTGTACTAATAAACAGTATACGAAGTGCTATATCCAAATAGAGGAGCGCATCAATAATATGAATATCTCCACGACGCCGTCTTATGCAAATTTGATACTATACTCTCATAAAACCGTTTAGTAATTTGTTCCTGTCTGGCCAAGTCCAATAAAAAATGACAATGGCATTGCCCTACCACTCTCTTTAGCGGCGGCATACGACGAACAGCTCTCTCATATACTCATTCATAGATACACTGATAGTATTATTAATATAATGAGCAGTAGACCATCGAAACAAAAGTCGTCGTCGCGATCTACTCCACCAACAACTACTACACAACAGCAACTCAACAATACCAACTCATCATCATCTGCTTGGAGTAATCAGGTACAACAACAACCGAACTCTCCCACTAATTCTAGTAGTAGTAATCAAAAAATGAATAACAAAGGCAGTAAAAGAAGAGGTCAGCGACGTCGGAGTGATAATGGCAATCAATCGTCACAGCAGTGTAAGTACAAATTATAGTGCATGTATATATTATACGGGTCTGTGTGTTTACAATGCACCAACTTAATATACTCTAACAATACTCTCCTTATATACAATATATAAACAGCTCAACATAACGGCAATACATCACAACAGCAGTATAATAATAATAACCAACAAGCAGTTTCTAGCAAAGACGACAACTCCTCAATACAACATAAAATGGAGCAACTTAATATACAGCAAGGCAATGAACAACAACAGACGCCGTATAATAATAACTGGGAACAACAACAACAACAACAACAACAATCTCAACAACATTTATATTCACCGCCACCCATGTCAAATAGTAGTAATGAAGGAGGAGGATCAATGACGCCGCCAAGTAACAATAATAGTCAGCAATTTGATACTACCAACAATAATAATCTCAATGAATATAATCTACCAAGTTTCAATACTAATAACGCTCATCCTCACAACGATAATAATAATTGGCATCTCCATACTAATCATCATCCCAGCTTTACACAGCAACAACAGTTGTCAGGAATGATGTCACATCCCAACAACTTTCCTATCCAATATAATAATAATAATAATAACTCGTTGCCTCCTCCTCTTAATCAATCACCTCCTCATTATCCACAAACTAATAATATAAATAGTAATAATCAATATCCAATAATGCAACAACAAATGCCACCTTCAATGCCTTACGAACAACACTCTACTAACAACAACGGACAGGAACAATATCAATTCAATAATAATATGGGCTCTATATCACACTCAAATAGTGGTATGCCACCAAACAATATGCCACCCAGCCCTAGCCCCAACAATATGCCACAGCCAAATAATGGTATAATAAATTCAAAGTATATATATAAATGGGATAATTCCAATATTATACATTTTATCGAAGTTCGTAATCAAATGTTGGACTTGTTGTTTGGCAATTGTGATAATAGTGGGGAGGGCTGTGTTGATAGTGGCAGTGGGAAGAGAAGTGGTTTAAGGGGAAAGAATGGAGTTAGAAATGACAGCAATAGAAGAAATGATAACAATACACACTCTCCGCCACCGCCGCCACCATCCTCTAATAACTTTGTGAAATCACATTCTGACAACGCGGCATCATTATTACTAATGTCACCCACACGACCAATGTCACCCTCCTCCTCACGTCTAGCATTGACGAATGATAATAGGGATAATAAGAACAGTGACGGATATAAACGAGCATCAAGTGTAGGGAGTGGCGCAAGAAGAATGGAAGACGAGGGTAGCAGCAGTGGTAGTAGTGAGGAGGTTAATAGAGGAATGTCAATGCCAATATTAGATAATAATAATAGCCCAATGAGACAACAGCAACAGCAGCAACAGTTGCCACGGCAGCAGAATCATCATAAAGGGGATAGAATATCAACCAATAACAAGCAAGGTAATAGTCGGGGGATAAGTGGCAATAGCAGTCAAGGAGGGCCAGAAGGATTGGGATTTACCTCACCACGATCATCACCAATCTCCAATAATAATAAAGTTATCAATTTACAATCGTCCACCACATCAAATAATAACAACCAAGAAAGGACGGTATTAGAAAAACTAAATGAAATGTTACCACCACTACCCCCATCCCCACCACCAATAACAACAACAGCAAATACAAATCATTTTATTACAGCTATACGAACTTTATTCTTGGATAGTTCATTACCATTGGCTGGCTATCCCTCCTCCTCCTTGAGCTATGCCTCTACTAATATCGGCGGCGGTACCAATAATACTCATCGCGGGGCATCGTCTACTTCTGGCGGTGGTAATAGTGAAGAAAGGGAGATGTCAATTATAACAACCCATCCCCTCTCCACAATCAACAACAACAACAATTCATCAACAATAATCAATCTAATACCAAAGATATACTTACAATCATGGATAAAATATGTACGAAATTTAATATTAATTGAGAATATACAATCTTATTTCATGGCATGGGAACGAGTTGATTTACAATCACGGTTAGATCAAGGAAGAGGGGGTAGTAGAGGTGGGGATGGGAATGAGGAAGGTACGGAGTTGCCGATTAGGGAAGGAGGTAATAGTGACGAGGGTATAGAATGGGGGAATAAGGGTGGCGCGGCTATCGAAGGTCAAGGGAGTAATACACAAGGCCAAGGACAACATACGAACGGGGAGGGCCAAGGTCCTTGGTATCCAGCGGGGGATTCATCTTCTTCCAAGTCCGAGGGTGGTGAGGGTGATAATACGTCCACACGTTACTACACTTTACTACCCGAAACAATCAAGGTACTTGCGGCATTATCTATATTATCCGATCAATATCTATTACACCAAGATACCAATTATAATACGACAGGTAGTAATCAACAACAACATGAATTTGTGCATTGGTTAGAAGAATTAATGTATTGTTGGAATTGTTGGGTTGAGAATGTTATCGAGTTTCGGTTACATATGGAGGCTAGGTCAGTTGGGAACGGTCAAGGTCCTCAAATGGGGATGCAACAGCATCAAGGTCCAGGACACGACGGTCAAGAGTCATGTCCACCGCACGGATTTAGTGGTGACGAGAAGAAGCACGAGGACTACTCTCCACCCCAACAACAATATCATCAACCTCCGCCTCATTTCTTACACCCACATCATCCATCTCACTCCGCTGGTGGATCATCATCACCATCTCATTTACTACAACACTCATCATCATCTCATTCCTTTCAACAACAACCACATATACCCTATCCTGCACCCTATCCACACTTTACTTTCCCACCATATCAACAACCTGGTCCGGTAGATTGTCGGTCCTTGACAACTATTGAATATCCGCTAGTTATGCATGAACATGTTTTGTTGTCAATGAGGGGTATACTCGGATGTAGCAACGGTGACGATGCTAACTATGATGAGTATGGAAATGATGATAAGGTGGCAATATGTCCCGTATCGACTGGGTTTTATGAGTTGCTACGGAACACTCAAGGTGTGATTTGTAGTAGTGACGATGAGGGTGGTGGAGATCATCCGATTAGTTATTGTCCTCCGACATCTTATGTGGATGATCCCCAAGGTACTAGTAGTGGTATGAACGACACAGCCCCACCTAACAAACCATCAGCATTATGTTCATTACTGTTTCATGATCAATGGAAGGTGAATGACATATCAACACCATCATCTACTACTACCGACGGTAATGCCACTCCTAATAAGAACAACAGTCGAACGGGCAGTCCAAATGGTAGTGGTGACGATGACGATGGGTATCCCTTATTTGCATTGTCACCGGATGCTCATCAAGACGTAAATCAAGGAGGCTATCAACATCCGTATCCTTATGCCAACAACGAGGCTAATAACTTTCCAAAGTTACAACAATCGAACCAGAACCATGTTCGTCCTATAGAATTCCAACGACGGTTACTCTCTGTACCATTATCAAAAGACAATGATGAGAATGAAGAAGAAAGTAGTAGTCCAGGTCGCAATGGGTACTTAAATGTAGCCAAGAAGAAGAAGGATACACCAAGTCCATATTCAAGGTTAATGCAAGAAGCATTGGCATCTAAGAAGAGTATGGATCAAGAAGCGGATGGGAATAGTTCGGTATCTAGTAGTGCTATTAATTTGGCCGTGGATACGACGTCCACCAAGGAAAGTAGTGTTGGATATACGATAGAAGTCTTCCCTGTCGAGTTCAAGTATGTTATAGTTGACGAAGATGCTGGTGGTATCAGTAGTGGTGCGGTAGCAACAGACGACAATACCACTGGCCTACCTCAACATTCACACCAGGGCATAGCCTTAGCATCACGTACATCCTCAATCTCAGAAGTATTACATGATTTACAACGTGCCGCGGTACCGAATAAACCAAATTCCTGTGTCCGTATATGGAAGAGGAGTGTATGCAATGAGGCTACCAAGAGTGGAGACGGGTATGACTTATTAGATGATGCATCATTATTTGCCGAACCACCCGTTAGTTCACCAAAGTCAATGTCATCTAAATCCAAACAGTTGGTGGTGGAAGAATTAACAATTGAACAATGGTTGGGTATGGTACCATTAAATTCAAAAACTGCTAAAGAACAGGCATGTACTCCTGGTCAAGTTGTTGAGTTGTTAATTGAGGTACGACGTAGTCCAACATCCAAGTGGATACGTGAATCTTTAGAGTTAGAGAATCGTGTTCAGGTAAGCTGTATCATTTGTTGATGGAGAGAGGAGGTACTGTCTCTTTGTCTTTTGACCCTTCTAACATATCCTCGTCTTTTTCTTATATCTTATCAATCAGCCCGGTGACTATGTCGATGCACAAGATTCGGCACGTAAGTGGTATGAGGCCATTGTACGTGAGGTTAAGCCTGATACTATCAAGGTACATTACTTTGGTTGGGGATCGAAATGGGATTATGAATTGCCACGAAGACAGGGAACAAAAAGCAAGGTATGTTTCTATGTTTAGGTGGTAGTATATCTCGTCTTATAATCATGTCTCATGTGTGTATCATCATAAACTTGCATCAACCTCCTTTAGCTATCCCCACCTGTGCCTCTATGGACAAAGACTGCTCAATGGAGGAATCAAATCAAGGTAGGACAGGAAGTTGAGGTACGAGAGTCAACGTCATTAGTTCAACGCCCTAAATGGCATAGGGCAACCGTCCTAGCAGTGGGAGATGAGAACGATATGCCACGAGAGTTGGAAGGTGGTGCCGAATTGGAGTTGTTAGATGTTAATGATGTGGGTGCAAAGATTCCGTTAAATCTACTTAAGCGGAGGAGGCAGGTATGTTGTGTATGTTGTGTTGATCATTAGTATGATTTTACCATACGTCATATCCTCATCTTAACCTCTCTCGTCTACATATAAACTTAGATCCTTGTGGATGTACCACAGGAGATACCAAACCTACCCACCGCCACTCCTCTTACACCACCACGGAATAGAAATGGCAGTGTTGTGCCTGTTGCTCAACCACCCTACCGAAGATGGGTCAATCTATACGGGGAAGAAGTTTGCAAGGTAAATACACACAAGACATCTAACAAGACACCATCTAAGTCACCAACGACGTTGAATTACACTATGGAAACACAACGAGCACCAGTAGAGGTTATGAAACCATTCAACAACATCCATGGCTCGGGATTTGTTCGGGAATCATTACGAGGTATACCACCAGCCACGGGAGTAGTGGGATTACACAACTTGTGCAACTCGTGTTACATGGTAAGTGACATGTCTTGTGTTCAATTTCAATACTATATAGATCTATGCCATGTCCAACTAACCAATCTTCTTCCTCCCCATAAACAACAACAACAACAACAACAACACCCATCACTAGAATTCAATCTTACAATGTATTAACCATATCAAGCCCATTACACAATACTTCTTAAAGGGTGATTACATTAACGAGATTAACAAACGTAATCCATTGGGAACTGGAGGACGTATTGCCACGGCATATGCCGCCTTCTTGAATGACATATACTCGAATGATTACTCAATATTGGCACCAAGGATCCTCAAGCAGACAGTAGCGGTATATGCACCACAATTCAATAACAATTATCAACATGATAGTCAAGAATTCTGTCAGTACATCTTCGACGGGTTGCATGAGGACTTGAACCGTGTCAAGGAAAAGCCATATGTCGAGGACGTTGAGGCTTTTGGAATGGAGGATAGCAAGGCTGCCATGGAATCATGGAAGAATCACTTGTTACGGCATGATAGTATCTTTGTGGATCATACTCAGGGTATGCATCGAAGTCACTTGACATGTCCAAAGTGTGGCAGAGAGTCCATCAAGTTTGATGTTTATTCAAGCATCTCACTACCTCTCGTGCCTGCCAAGGAACGATCATCGATCCCCCTCAAGGACTGTTTAGATCAGTTTGCCGCAGGGGAGCAGTTGGATAGCCACAATGCATGGTATTGTGCTACATGTAAGAAGCATGTATGTGCATTAAAGCTCATCACTTTGTGGAATACGCCAGATGTGTTGGTGTTACACTTGAAACGATTTACATATGAGAAGTGTCCCGACATTGATGGACGACTTTTGAGGCGGAAGATCGAGGACAGAGTAGACTTTCCAATTGATCGATTAGATCTATCATCATACGTTCTTGGACCAATCGATCCAGAAGCACCACCGATTTATAAGTTGTTTGGTGTTAGTGAACACATGGGTACGACACAGAATAGTGGTCATTACACGGCCACAGTTCGTAATTCGGAGGATGGAAATTGGTATCGATACAATGATTCACAAGTTGGCTCAACATCTGGCGATGCTGCCGTAACTGGGGGAGCGTATCTTCTCTTTTACCAACGAGCCAAGGGTAGTTTGAAGTGGGCAGGCATGGAGAAACAGATCATCATGAATGAAGGTGGTTATGTTGATAGTGATGGGTTTGCAGTTGTTGGAAAGAAGAAGAATAAGAAGAAATAGGCCACAAGATAGAAGTTGGATGGTGGCCAAAGACGATATATTGCACTTACAATAATAAACTAATGAAAGAATAGATGCACAACTTGTATTCTTTTTAGAGATCTATTTCTACTGATGAATCGTCCTCGTAACTATGAACGCAACTTGTGTGCACAAATTAACCACCTACTTCATTGCAAAAGAGGTGCATATCTTGTGTCTTCGAGTCCTTCATAAATTGGGTGATACCCTTCTAGAGACGAGTCAGCATTGAGTACCAACACCAGCCACGAGCTTGAGGCGGTGGTCAAGTATACATCTCTACATCATATACATATAACAGCAGTGCCGCAGAGTAGCAGATAATCATGTATCTATACTGTATTAGTATGATCTAAAAGTACACCCTGATAGTAACTCGTCCATTCAATACAAGTACTAGGCCAACTTTCATTGTATTCCCTTCCTTTACCCGTTAAGCTTGTCTTTATACAATACTGTATCTCATCCTATCATCCCTGCTAACCATAACGCGTGCCAATATAAAACAAGCGTCACTTCCGCCATGATATTATTTCGTGGGAGTGGGAAATATCATTAATTTGTGACCCTTTCTTACTGTTATGACCAGCTGATATAAAGAATAAGTATACATATTCGATTGTCGTATTGATATCATTATTATCATTGCAAGTTGATGTTGTTGTTCTGTCGGTTTAATCATTATTAATTTAAATGACAGTTGGTAATTTATTTAAATTGGCATATACATACGACCGTTGCTAATCATTTGAATGGCATTGAATGGTTTGTCATCATGTTTACACTGTTTCTACACTTGAACGAGCCTGCCTCTTCTTCTCATTATTTGATTAATCGATTACATCGCTTTGACAATAATACCCATACTGCTTCCCAAGCTACTATACCTACTACTACCACCTCCGACTATGTTGATTCGTATCATCTCCAATGTTCAATCCTTTGCCCTCGGCTGTGTTCAGCCATTCATCAAGTTGCTCCATGAGGACAACAACAGCGACGATGAAGGTAAGTGCAACGATGTGTTGTTTTTGCTTTCCTTTTCGTCTAGCCCTAGTTGTGACCTTGGTCGCAACTCACCTACTACTAACAATCTCGGCGTTATTGCCAAGTCTTCTCATTAATCAGGCCTCTCGTTATGAAAGTAATCTGTGGATGTATCAAGGCTCTTCCTCTACCCGTCAAATCCTTCGTCGTTACTTCGATCGGTCAATTGAAACCTCTCGTTAAAAGTGTTGCTTCTTCGGGTATCCTTGATGGCATTGTCAAGGATGACAATATCCTTCGTTTAACACTCCCTACTGAAAACAAGATCGTCGTGGCCACTACTTCTGAACTCGTCGTTGCTTCTTCTACTGATCTTGTCGCTGCTAATGATCAAGATGCTCTCGTTGAGATTGATGATGAGAAGAGCCACTTCCTCATTGCCCTGAACTTTGTCTTGACTGGATGCTTGATCATCTTGCTTGCCTTTGGATGTGGCATCATTCGTTCGGGCACTGCAATCCTTTGCTTGGCCATCTTTCAAGCCATGACACTCGAGTACAACTACCAAATGATTTCCTCGTTCGTTGCCGTCATCATGAAGTGCCTTATCGTGATCTTTACATCTTCTGATAATGTTTCTGATATGGACGAAGTTGCCAGGGATGATGAACTTGCCGTGTCGACCCTTCGATCTTCTAGCCTTCGTCTGGACGTGTCATCTTCTGCTGCTTCTAATGAGTTGATTGTTCCAAGTAATGATGATACTTCCGCCATCGTGGCTTGTTCTAGTTCAAGTGATGTATCCATTGATATGCCGTACAAGCCATGCCTCGTTTCCTTCCTACTTCTGATCTTTACTTCATTGGTTGAGATTGTGGATATAATATCGGTTGTGCCATGCCTCATTTCTTTCCTACCAATGGTGTTTACTTCATTAATTGACATTGTGAACACATTATCGGTTATTGATTGGTTAATCCTTATTACTTTGGTTGGCTCTAATACGATGTTCATTAGCACTGTCAGCTCGAAACAATCTGTCTTGGACTCTGATGTTGAGTCGACCATTTACACTTCCGCATCGTCTGCCTTGGATGATATTGGTGATGCCAGCCTTGCCTCGTTTGGGATGGACAAATCCTCTACCGACGAATCCCAATCTGAAATAGCATCTAATTGGAAACAAGTGGTGCAACATCCGTCTGCTGTTCCGTTCAAACTAATGGACACCCTCCAAGCGTGCCTCTCATCGGGATTACAACACTTCCAACATGAACGTCATAACCTTCTCGTTGCCTTTCTACTAATGTCATCTGCACCTTTACTCGTGATGGTTGCAGTTCTGATGGTGCTACTCGATTTCTGGACTGGACTTCAAGCTTTCATTGTTGCAACTTGCCTCATATATGCCGCAACATACATCTCGAAGGCATTACGATCTATACCGACTCGTTTGAGGGGTTCAACTAAAGCCTTGGTTGGAAGAGTCTACCAATTCAACCCCATCACTACCATTGGCAACATTATCATCGACGAATCATGCCTCCTCACTCTCCTGCTGATGGTACTCGGGCCCTTGATGGGAATTGTTGTTATCACGATAATACTTTGAAGACCATAACATACTACCTCCTTCGAATGTGGCAATATCAGCTGTCGATTGCCTTTACCTTCCTCGACGTGATAGGGGCCTCCAGTCCATTGGTTAATATCACGAGTCGGCTTTTCATTGTGATATCCCTTGCATTGAAATATTACGATGATGACGGAGGCGGTGCTACTCGTACTACTCGAGGAGGTATGCTCCATTCCGCCACAGTCCGTACTGTTACACCACCTGGCGGACTTATGAACACTGTTCGAGACATTCTCTATTCCACCACTGTCCGTACCTTGAACTCTATTTGGATGATCTTTGCTTGGGTTGCGAAGAAGTTCATCTACCTCATCGCTTATAATATGTCGATTCTTCTAATATATTTATTCATCATGGCGATCCAATCAATTGATTATAAGGCTGCCGTATATCACTCGGTGACATGTCTTATCTGGCTGCCTATTAGTATCGTTTGGAGATTCCTCGGCCGATTAGCAGATGCCTTACTCGGGTGCATCGTATACTTGTATACCAAAATATCGCTTGTCCTTGCACCATTCGATCAAGTTGAACAGAAGGAGCCACTACCGCCACCGCCTGCTATTGCCGTATCCGATGACGAGGATAGTGATGATGATGATTCTACTATTTATTTTGGTGCTGCTGCTGATCCGATCGATGATTTTGATTGTGTGATGCCTCCGCCGCCTCCACCTAAGCGTCGTGCTCGTCGTCGACGTAAGGTGTATCCTCCAGCAGTATGGCATCGTGGGAGAGGGGGTCGAGGCGGTCGTCTTCGTCCACGTGCTCAACCCGGTTAGTTGATCGTTCTGCGGCTGTCGGTTGTTATTATCTCTTCTTGTTAGTGATTTAGGGGGTGTACGGATACTGTCTGTTCACCCCCCAAGGTGAGTCATGTGTTATGTGCTTTTGTTACGCCGTTAAAATGTGATCTAACATTCTTCATTCATCTCCGCGGCAATTCAATCTTCATTCTCGTCCTGGCCAGATGTTGAATGATGTATTGGATTGTCAACTTTCTTCTTTCTTACACTTGCAGTTCTGATATGATGTTGATACCTCTTTAGCAATAGATAATCCATAATCTTGGCAGCTTGTGGTAGGGCCCTACCGCAGGTTGCCTGCCCGTTATATACACTTCTCATGTGCTTCTTGTTTTGTATCATTGTTGTACCCCACTACTACCCAACCACCATCCCTCCTCGATTGTTTGACGATGTTATTGAAGTTTAATGCTAATCACTACCAAGAAATAGGGCACAGTTTTCCCATGTGAATAGGCTTTGGGGCCATTCGGAACAAATAGATTTCACCCAGCGTGCTTGGCAACTTCCTCTGATATTCCTCTCTCATCCTACCCAACTCTAACATGATCGACGCCTTGACGTGGCGTTGGAGCTTCCCTTTAGACTCTGGGATCCAAGTCGATCCATCTACTCATCGCACATCTTCTCACCAACTCACGTGTATACTATCCTGTATTTATACCTTATCAACTTCACTATTTTGTCAACTCGACACATTTGCTTGATGAGCAGTGGATACCACAAGTACACCATCATATCGCACATCTCACCCTCCACATACTCATCTTCTCATCAACTCACGGTACTGGCATACTTGACATGCTATCCGTATCACCCTCATCTATATCACCTTACTACTTTTTGTCAACTCTTGCTTGTTACTGACATTTCATACCAAATTTCGATAGAAGGGGGGAACCTATCGCAAAATTTTGATTCTCACTTCCCCAACTTATGTACACCGAGTGATGTTTGGTAGTCGATCCATTCCGATGGATCGAGACATTGCCAAAACCACCCCTTTCTTACTGTTTATCATCACCCCACTCGCTTCTCTCATTCTGATCTAAACTCGAGGGAGATACAATCCAATCATAATATTCTACTCCGCCTCAAACCTCCACAACAGTTAGTACGGTCTCGTCAACAACCCTCTCCCCGTTGCTGCTGCACTTGCGTAGCCTTTATGCACATGCCCATCTATCATCTTGATGTACCAGTACCTCTCCTCTCATTAACCGTTTCATATATGACTATCTAATAATACTACAGGTAACGTATCCAAGAGCCGTCTCTTGTTCTCGTCTTATAATACTCTATACGGTTTAGTACTTCCAACGCACATTTCCCATTGCAATTCTTGAACATCATGTTTATAATGAACCCCAGTAGATATATCTCTGTTCCTCCATTGCTTGATCACTAATAATGAAATAATATCCCCTTTACTTAGTAGCGTTCACACCACTCTCAACAGCCACACTAGAATGGTGTAACACATCCACCAAATAACAACGCGGTACCACAATTCTTAGGTTTTTGTATAATACTTGGTGTTCGTACTAATCCAGGCTTGTCCAGGTGTGATAATATCAGCAATCAGCATAGTATGCATCTCCTAAGCTTAACTAACAACAATTTGCATTTCGTCTACTGTTGCTAGATTTTTTAGTTGTATTATTAAACTTTCACCACACTTTATACGCTCGCCGATCGTCGTTGTAAGATCGTTGCTGTTGATATATTTCCCATCTTCATATTTCATTATATGTCGTCGTGTGTTTGTGATGTTGAGGCAGGGTATTGGCTATTGTTTGTGTTGCAAATGCTCGAACATAAGATGTGCACAAAATTGAAGCAAGCAGCCGCAAAATGTAAAGGATAATCATTGTATGATATTTAGTATGTATAATAAGTATTATATATATATATTCAGGCGACAATGGCTATCGTCGTATTGAGATATGTAATAGAAGTTAACATTATTAAAGCACATACCTACCACTATCTACCTACAGAGGTACATATGTACGTCTGTGATGAAACTTTTAGCAGAGAACTTGTTCATAATTTTCAGATTTCAGATTAAGTTCTCATCAGCTTATTACTTCTTTTATTGTGTGGAGTAGGCGTGATACATATATCAACATAGGGAGAATGCCTAGAAGTGGCAGCGGCCTGATAGCATCATTCAAGTAGTGTAATCCCTAACTTGCAGTGTTTATATTGTAGGCGGTTGTGATTTGTAGCTCAAAACTTGCAAAGATCACCCACATCATCTCACAATCATCATCTAAGTTGAGAGGTAGTTATGCCTCATATTGACGCCATAGGGTTAGGGTTTGATCAATTAGTACCAAAGTTCTTATTATGAAAATGAAAGATATTGCAATGGGTATGATCG
>Ga0075439_12327_pt1 | contig 14767 bp, 15 predicted proteins | sample MintriSingleCell_FD_74264 | JGI IMG/M metagenome (GOLD analysis project Ga0075439, IMG submission 74264) | Marine eukaryotic communities from Monterey Bay, USA to study complex ecological interactions - Minidiscus trioculatus JGI Plate_4_G5... | ecosystem: Environmental > Aquatic > Marine >... | reverse complement strand
TCAACTCTTCCATCTCTTGCATTGCTTCTAATTCGGCAAGAGCCTGCTTCTCTTCATCCTCCTGTTGACGTTGCTGGATGAGACTCCAAGTTACTTCCAATCCAAAGACAAATGAAACGCTATCGTACCCTCTCATGGCTGCTCGGAAGATGGGATCATCGACTGTATCTGTACTGTAATGATGAGACCAACTACGCATGTTCTCCTCGTCGGGCATACCAATCTGATCTTGAAAGTCTTCACCACGTTCATTGTCGATGTAGCTAGAAGGGATTTCCTCCTCTTCACCTTCTGTTTTGGGCTTGCCTTCTTCACTCTTCTCCTCTCCTGCAGCTGGCTTGCAGGTTTCGTCTTCGTCTGGTTTCATAGACATGAGCTTAGGTACTAATTCAGTCCACTGTTGGATCCACCAAAGTTGAAGCCTAGAAGCTCTATCGGCAAGGTCCTGTCCAGTCTCCCAAACTTTCAACACATTGGAAAACACTCGATTCACATCCTTCGAGAAAGCTGCAGGACTGCCGTATCCATTACTACCATTCTGCTTATCAAGTCGCTTCAATACAGTGCCAAAGTCCATTGGTTGTTTCACTGACCGTTGGTATTCCTCCAAGGATACACCATGTTCGTCAGGTTTCAACGGAGTAAGGAACGTCGAAGAGTCTTCCATTTTCATTACCTGTTCCAACAATGCTCGGCAGGCAGCGAGCTTCTTTGGCAATACCTTGGCAGCATTTGCCTCGGCATCATCGACAATGATTTTGCACCTCTCACACTTCAACTTGTCATGTGTATCACTGGGAGTGCCTTGACGTAGCTTGAACAAGTTCTTCAAATCTTTAGAACTGAGCTCATTGACCTGTTCTTTGTCATCAACGACAGACTGAAGACCTTCCTTTGATAGTTGTCGTTGAAAGATCTTCTCCTCGACGGTGCCAGTGGCCAAGAATCGGTATGTAAAGCATCGCTTCTTCTGACCATCTCTCCAACAACGAGCAGCAGCCTGTTTATCGACGGCAGGATTCCAATCTGGATCAAACAGAACCAGCCTGTTGATAGTTGGTGACGTAGAATGGTAGATGGAGAGGGTTAGAGAGAGGTGTGAGTCTGGAAACAAAATATATACAAGAGTTGGCTTGCAATAACAAAGAGCTCTTACCTATTACCACCAATCAAGTTAAGTCCACATCCTCCAGCTTTACTTGACAAGAGAAAGGCAATCAAGCTTGAAGATGGATCATTGAAATCGTCACACATCTTTTGACGCTTCTTCATGGAAATACTTCCATCTAAACGACAGAAACCCCAACTATTCTCTCGGCACATTCGTCCAATAAGATCCAATGTTTGTGTGTAGTTACTAACGATGACAATCTTATCGGCACCATTTCCAGGCTTCCTCATCTCTCTCATGAGACGCCAAAGGACGAACATCTTTCCCGAAAGCTCAGGCATAACGGGGGCATTCCTTCCTCCACCCATGGCCTCATATGGCATAAACTTGGCAATTCCGTCTGCCCCAGGAGCTGCACTACTCTTCTCTTCCTCAGCATAACAGATTTTCTTCTTATTACGACCTCCGGCTCTACCTCCACCCATCTTGTTGGATGAATCATCCTCTACAACGAGGCTTGGATGGTTACATAGTTTCATGAGCATCTGAATTGAGCCCAAACAGTTGACTTGCTTTCCATCTAGAACGTGCTGCATAGCTTTACTATTACAGAGATGAGCGTACATGTTCTGCTGAATCTCGGTAAGGTTGCAACATACTACCTGCACCAACTTGGGAGGTAAATGTTGAGCATTCAATGTATTCACACGCCTCAAAATGAACTGGTTTACAGTCTCGGACATTTCCTGTTGGATTTCAACCATGCGTTGCTTCTGCTTCTCGGTTGCATCAGGCTCACGTCCACGTAAAATGGGAGCTAATGTCTTCCTACGGAACTCCTCTTGTGAACCGAGTACACCAGGATTGATGAAATCAACCATTGCATGAAACTCTTCAAGATCATTCTGCATAGGTGTACCCGTGAGTAATACTCGACGTTTGACGGGGATGGAGTTGAGTGCCCTGGATGTTTGATTATCTCTATTCTTGAGTCGATGTGCCTCATCGCATACCATTAAATCACAACAGCTGTTGATTAAATAGGATAAGTAAGAACAAGTGGTTAGGGTATGGCTCTAATGAATGAACAGTAAACAGAAGTTAACAATATCAAACAACTCACTCCTTGAACTTGGTGAGACGTCCGACATGGGCTCTGATAGTCTCATAACTTGCAATAAGGACATTGAACATCTTGGTCTTTACAAAGCAATCAAGATTCTTCTCTACAGTCTTACGGTCCGATTCGGCAAGGGCTAATGTTTTGACTACTCCCGGACCCAACCACTTGACAAATTCATTATCCCAATTCTTCACGAGAGAGCATGGACAGATGACTATGATACGTTTGGCAGTACGCGCCTTGTTGGTGGCAGTAATTCCCGTTTGTAACATTGTCCAAATCAAACAGACTGATTGAAGAGTCTATATATATGGATGGATAGAGGTATATGTATTAGTTGTTGGGCATACTTACAAGATGCATATCAAACACAAACACCACACAGACAAATCGTACCTTTCCCAGACCCATATCATCAGCTAGAATACAACCAGCTCCTTTGAATTCACGTAATCCCATTACACATTCATACATGAATTGTAAACCCTCCCGTTGATGCGGACGTAACCATTTAGCAAGTACGGGTGGTACAAATACTGAAGTTTTCGCATATGCCTCTACCGGGGCTGTAATTGAAATTAAATATGAGCGGCGTTGTTAATGAATATTAGCACATTAAAACATTACACAAAACATTAAGATCAACAAATGATTTACCTGGTAATAACTCTGTCACTGTTTCTTCAACACCATATTCATCTTGTCGGGTAACGGTCATCCTATAACATATAATTAATCCACCCCAAATAAATACAATTATGTTAGCAAATATAACTAAACAAACATATACAATTACATATCAACAACAACAATACACACAATCAACTAATCCAACTAATATAAAACACTTACAATCGTGGTGCTAATCCCTTAGCCTCTCCACCCTCATGTGGACTTTTCCATACCATTAATGGTTCAAATGGACGCTCAGGTACCTTCTCTTCTTCTTCACTATCACTTTCATCACTAGTACCTGAACAATCCCCATCCTTCTTTCTTTGTGGTAATTTAAATGATAATCCCTTTAATAATTAATTAATTAATGAATGTTAATTGGTGTTTAATGTGTTGGTAGTGTATGTTTAATAGATAATTAGTGAGCACATGCACCATTAAATACACCACATGCACCATTAAATTTATACACCACCACTCCTAAATAAACACAACTCACCTTTCCAGCACGTGCCATCAATTTAGACATACCATCAAATCTACGTTTCTGTCCCAACGTACTAGTCTTTAATGCCAATTCAGATCGTTTATCATAACTTCGTCTCTTAGTCATTGGCCTCTGAAATTTCTTTTGTAACAATGAACCACCCATACCATTACCATTACCACAATTCAATCCAGACATTACCGGTGCACGGGCAATTAGTACTTTAGCACCGGGCTCGAATAATTTATTGGTTGATTTAACTTTAATTGGTCCAGAACATTTACTAAAGCCGGAACCTGCACGTGCTACTACTAACTTTTTACGAGGTGGGGGTAATCCACCGGAGACACGCCGGCCGTCGGGACCGAAGGAGCCACGAGTTTTATTACCTGTTGCGAGCATAGTTGTTATTGATTAATTGGTATATCTAATGTAAATAATTAATCCAAGAGGCCGCTTTTATAATACTGAGTTGGTACACTCATCACAACAACTAAAATGGTACATAGGTCGGTACATGAATCCCGCGAACAAATAGTAAGGTACGAATAAGCCTCACTATAGTTGATTTTTTATTGTTGTGTGGTGAAAGGAGTGATTAGGTACGATAACTGATAGGATATCTAATTAGCAGGCTAGGGCGTTAGGTGTTGCATAATATTGGTGTGCGTCGTATATCATCATCTTTCTACACCGCCGCCAATCAAAACATAAATTATCATAATCTACTGCTTGAAACATCGAACAAAGACAACCAATAAGTACCTCCATAACACATCAAAAATGTCAGCCCGGATAACACGCCATACAGCCAAACGGTTGAAAACTGAAGAGGCTTGTGCAATAAACCCATTAATCAACAATGGTTCCGATATTTTGATCTGCATTGCGCCCTATCTAAGCGTTGAGGAATTGGTTAATTTAGCATTAACTAATAGACACTTTGGTCTAAGTACTGATGATGATCAATTAAGTTTGATGGAAGATGTTGTACGTCAAGTTATTATCAATGAACAGACTGAGTATGAAGCAACTATACTCCCCAAATATGAAGATGAGAGTTATTTACAGCTATACCATCAACATAAAATGTTACGTAAACCACTTCAATTTGATCAGTTAGTGGGTAAGAATCTTCAGTACGTTGTTGATGGTGAAGAGGAGGACAAGACAAAAGTATTTGTTAGACCGGCTAATAACTCAACAAAGACGGCTATTAGTAACAATATCATGCGTGCTGGCAAACACTATGTTGAATTCACCGCGGAGTCATTCCCTAGGAACACATGTGTGGGTGTAATGAGACCAGGTAAAGTCCGCGTTTGTACTTCTTCATCGTGTGTATTTGTGTGTTCTATATAAAGTGTCTGTGATTTGGCTACTCTTTTGGCTTTTACTAGCCATTATTGGGCTGTCATTGAAAATCACATGTTCTAACAGAAGTTACTATCTCCTCTCTTTCATCATCATAAATTGTGACAACGTGCATCTTCCAGTAAAGGGATGGGATAATAAGTTAGAGAAGGGTAAACCAGTCAATCACCTCAATCCGACCATGTTGAAAAAGCCTTTTAGCATTGAGTTGCTAGCAACACGTACCGAACGATGGGGAGAAAGCAATGTGAATGCATGCATGTATCATTATTCTATGGGACGACATTGCACTATTTGGTCTGATTGGCAACAAATGGGCAAGAGTGAGAACTCGCACAGATTTGAGACTTGGGCAGCAGATAATAGTGCAGGAGGTGGTACGTTTTCCAATCTCAATCAGAACACTGTCATCGGTTTGCTTTTGGATTTGGATGAGGGAATGATTACTGTCTATCAAAATGGGCAACGATTGGGAGTGATGAAAACTGGATTGAGTGGAGAGTATGTGTTTGCTGTGTCCATGGAAAGTCGTGACTCGATTGTAGGCATTAGGCGTGCATCGGTTCCTACAGACTATGATCCAAGGCAGAACGAAGTCATCCCAGCTCCCAATTGGATGAATATGGACTGGTTAGCACCTACTCCATAATGAATTTGACATGTATATATCTCTAGAAGAAACATATTGAGAATTATGATCGATATATGAATGAGAACTGGCTAGTTGTGAAGACAGGTACAGTGAGATGATGAGGAAACAGTGCACTTTAGCAAAGAGTAGATTGTACAAAGTAATCACTTTACATAATCTATCCACACATCAATATACTAGGCATTCTATACTACAATCCTCCTCATTAGATCTTCACATCTCCATTAACTTCACACAAATAGTACCCCACAAATAACCATTGTCATTACTGAAGTAGTGATCACTTGGCGGCGTTGGGCTTTACTCTCAACCTCATTAATAACATTATCAGGAAATGTCATCTGCTTAGAAGGGATGCCTGTACTCAGTGGACTTGTTTCTTCAACTTCCCATGGCTCTTCAGAGTATCCTGCTAGCATATCTAGCATTTTAATTGAACCTCCTTCTGGCTGCCGAATCCATGTATAACTATCAGTAGCCCAAGTATATGATGTCTCGTCGGTAACCTTCGTATTATCATACCCTGCAGTGAAGGTGAGGGTGGTAAATTTCATATCAAGCACTCCATTTTCATTCGGGTTGAATTGCATACGTGTATATACATCACATATATCACCATATTTTGAACCAAGCATAACAAATGAAGATTCCGGATCGTGTGTAAACTTTTGCTCTGTACCATCTAATCCATCAATTACAATAGTAACATTAGATCCATGGATAAGTTGATAAGGTGCTGTGCAATCTTGAATTGTCAAACGAAACTCGACCCTCGTTTGTGAAGTACCTGTCACCGAGATATATTTGTCATTATCAGATGATGCCTCCCAAACAAATTTCAACTCGTTCCCACTGGCCAAATCAATGGGGATCGTTCCCCCACATACCATCTCAATTCCACACTGGCAATCAGAGCAAGGGCATTTGTTGGAGCAGGATGCTGATACTATAGGAGAGGGAACATACGGCTCAAACAGTATCATATTACGCCAATCTAAGTCTGCATATGGCTTGAGTTTGATCTCAATTGTGTTTGCTTCTGAGTTCTCAAGGGTTTCTTGAAGGGGCGGTTTCAGAGCCTCCACAATATCAAAATTATCTACTAGCCAACCTTCCTCAATCTTATCAAGCATGGCATTTTCAAATATTTCAACCGTTCCTTCTTTGTCTAATTGATACACCATGTGTAAGATGATCGTATTGTTAAAGTTCAGACAGTCTGTTAGGGTTTGAGCTCCTGGGTTCGTTGAGGTGTCTGGGCAATCTGAAGAAGGAATGTGAGTATTTGTGGAAAGTTAAACTTGACAACCGGAAAAAGAGCTACTTACCGACATCTTGCACATCATCAAGTGTAGCCAATACTGCTGCCTTCACGATCAGATTTCGAACTACCTTCCCTCCCAAGTTATTAAGCCGTCTGCCACTTTCTACTTCTGTACCATTCCAAAATTCTTCCTTGATCACAATATCACTCAAGACCAACATTTGTTCTTCAAGCATTATCTTAACTTGGTTCGTTTTACCCTCCATGATTTCATCTGCCGATACTAAACCAATAAGACTGACAACAAAGTCAACATATGCAGGAATGTATCCCACGAATGTGATACCAGCAACTTTATCAGCAGCTGCTGTGGGTGGACTCGTTGCACTTAGTGGCACTCCGACTGGAACTGATGTCAAAGATGAGCTCGGGTTTATGCTTGGTTGTAGATATTGACAATCTGAAGCACAAAAGGGTCCTTTCTGTACTTCTTGGGGTGTATCTTGATATGTGCAGCCAGAGTCAGTAAAGATATCTTCAGCGTTGTTGTATGGAAAGCTATCTTGCCAAGAACATAGATCCATGTTGAATACTGCGGCACCATAAAACATCGACTCCATGCTAGTAACACTTGAGGTATCAAAGTTTGACACACTCGCACCATTAAAAGCTGTATTTTGATTGAACATCCTGGACATATCTGTAACGCTTGAGGTATCAAAGTTTGACAGATCTTGATTAAATGAAACTGCACGCCAAAACATACCACCCATATTAGTAACACTTGATGTATCAAAGTTTGACACATCTCCGTTGAAAGATCTAGCACTACCGAACATCCAACTCATATCAGTAACACTTGAGGTGTTCCAGTCCGATATATTCTCGTTAAAAGTACTCATATAATAAAACAAGTATGACATGTCTTTAACATTCTTCACACACCACGAGTTCATCGGCCAACCATATGTTTGTCCAATCTCACATTCTTGATTGTTAGCACAGTTTTGATCAACATATGCACGAACTGCATTGTAAAGAACTCCATCTCTACCACCATCATCTGCATCAAAACAAGTTGAAGAAATAGATGCAATTGCATCCTCGACAATAACCACTGATGTTGATGATGCCAATTTTGATTTACAAACACAACAATTCTCATTTGGAGTTAGACCTGATTCCCCCATTGCTCCGTATCCGCCACACCACGCTGCATTACTCTCATATTCTTCACATTTTCCTCCCCACTGATCTTCATAATCTTGTGTATCAACACACTCAGTATCTTCATCGTCAATTGGAGAGGATTCATCAAAGGGTACAACTTTATAACAATAGAAGTTCAGCCCATTGTCATTCCCATCAAAGTTTGAGGATGTAATAATATCTCCAGTTTCTTCAACAAAATTTAACTGCTGATCTTTCCACACAACCTCATTCTCTAGCGACATATAAATAGGTGATAGGAGTTCTTCATTAACACCTGCATCAAAACGACATTGACATCCATAATATCCACTAATATCAAATCCACGAAATGATTCTCCTATTGACCTAAAGTTATTGCAAAAAGTTGCACAATTTACATTCGGATCGAATATATCTGCAGGGATCATAAGAGATGAGTAAAATGCTCCTAAGCCATTAGCCCCTACACATTTACCCAAACCAACATATTCATATCCGGGTATACTAACAGCTGCATAACATCCTGAATTTGAAAGTAATGCATACAATAGGTTTGCGATGAAGAGTATTATGTTGATGTGCATCATAATTTAGATGTTTGTTATTATATGTTGCTGCAAAACAGAGTTTATGATGATGAAAAGTTATGATCAAAACTAAACTAATGATGATATATCAAAGTTGTGAAGTAGTCGACATCTTGCTTCATGTTAGGGCTCATGGGTGAATGATTTGTCTCAGGCAAGATGGTGATATTTGATGTTTCTTCTTAGGCAGTAGATACTAAACAAGACCAAGAGCAAAAGACAGTTGGGGTCATTCCCCTACTTTGGGCTCACTATGCCGGATAGAATCTAGGAAGTGTACTTTCATATCCTAGATGTTTGGCACCTGTATAAAGCCAGAGGAAAGAATGGTTTGTGATTAACTTGAGTAAGAGACAAATTCTTAGACTGGTTTCATTACAGACATGACACTATCTTTATTATTATTCACTTTCTATATAAGGAGAAGTATTTCACTATACAATGCACATAATTAGAATCAAACTGTTCCATTGCATCACTGTATGTCACTTTGCTTTCACTAATCTTCATGAGTAGATATTACAGGAGTAGAAAGAGCCCTCATAAACTTTGCCGATCTCCAATTGATCTTTTGTGCAGGCATAGTCTGCCGCCGATCCATCTTCTCCCTCTTTTCCAACGACTGAAAGAAGAGCTGAACTCTGTCATTCATATCAAGCGATCCTTCCATTAACATCTCATTAGCTACAATCTCAAGATTAGCAACTGATTGACGTCTCATCTTCTCAGATGCATCCTTTGGTAAAGACTCATGCTCAATACTTTTGTGTAGGAACTTCATGAACCGCTGGTAAGTAGGAATAACACTAACAAATGCGTTGAATAATGTAAATACGATAATAGGAAGGGCACTCGTCTTAAGGAACATCCATGCTTCATCACGATACCAAACTAATATAATTTGTATGACGATGTATCCGAAATGTAGACATCGTGTCCAAACGTTTAAGATCAGCATTAATAAGTTGACGAACTTGAACTTGCGTAAATCTTTTGCTTTAGATAAGTCAAGTGTCTTTGAGTATTCAATGAAGGCTATCATTGTGGCTCCAAATTGCAAATCAAAACACAACCAGTGTAATGCACGTAATTGACGATAATGTAGAACCATGGGTAATCCGAGACATGATGCTAAGGGAGTTCCAAGAAGATAGGGAGGGAGGGTGGTTAGTATTTGGTAGTGGAATTGCAAAACCACATCATATGCACAAGTCAACCCACTCCCCGGTATGTCGTTTATACATACATTCATCACTGGTTTCACAATTAGAACATATAGAATACCCAGATCAAAGGGTGGTCTGTGACCATTGTGCACAATTAAGTTCTACTCACCTAATGTATGATGAACTGCCAATACGATAATGAACGGGGTGGGTACTTTCTTATCGCCATTCTTTGTAAATAATCTAATCCAGTGTGTGTATATTGACATTATTGATGAAAAGGTCAGGTCATAGATAAGATATGGACCATTAATCACAGAATTGAGATGCTGTTTCAAAATGGTGCAATATAAACTTACCGAATGTAGCCAAACTCGAATACTGATTCAATTTCCCATCCAACCTCCGACAGTACACCCATACATGCCAAAGAACTGGCCCATTTAACATCTCCGTACCCAAGTAAAGAGGGAAGACATAGCATAGCGCCTACCGTGTGTTGTAACATTACTACTTGATTGAATGGCCAATCGAGCATCATCTTTTCTAATACTTCTTCTTTACTCCAGTCCTTCTCAATCATACCAAATGCTTCCAGCTCGTCTCTCCCTCCGCGGCTGTAATGTCTTAAACCTATCATATAATGTGAGAAGGTTAGAGATATTGAATATATGATGTATAAATAATATGAGAAGGTAAGATATTGCATATTCACAAAATATGTGAGAAGGTTAAGATGTGATCTCAAACCCACACACATACAATACATATCATATACATATACTCACATGCAGCATACAACCAAGGTTTACCATAAGTAAAATATGATAATATCGGACGTGCAGCAGTAAATACAATACCCCAAAGTACAGCGAATCCACATGAGATATAGAAAAGTTCAATTGCAGTAGCATCTTCTTTAAATGCCAATTCTATAAGGTAATTGATATTTTGATTGATGTAGGCGATCATGATTGAGGAAAAGATGATTGTTGATTTATTTAGCCGCTTATTAGAGATGTCAAGTGTTGTATATATGATAGATAATAGTTACTAAAGAGTCGCCATTGTTATGTCGCAATCGAAAGCATACGATATCGTAAATGATTGTTACTTTGCAAAAGATACGGTATCCTACTTTGGATCTTTGACAAGAGTACATTACCAACACCTATAATCAAAATCTTACCCATGCAATCCATACTACTACTGCTGATATTCACGCCATTATTGTTGTGCATAAGTGCAGTAGAAAATGTGCATCTTCCATCTGCAAGGAGGGTGGCAACTGCTGCCGATGAAATATATGCATTATTGCAAAAGAACTCAACTTATGCGTTCGATTACCCTTTCACGACGCCAGTACATTTAGACCAAACAATAATAATAATGATACTTCTTTGCCAGTTGGTGGTGCCGATGGGTGTATAGATTTAGATAGTCCAGAGAACAAAGGACTACAAGAAGCCATTGATATACTAGAACCAATATTGCAAAAAGTAAATTCCAATAATGATGAAGGAGGTGTGATGTCTAGGGCAGATTTATGGGCATTAGCAGGAAATATAATGATAGAAGAGGCCGGTGGTCCATCATTAGAATATAAAGTTGGTAGAGTCGATACATCCGCGATTGTAAAGGTCAGGGTACAAGACATGTATCATCCGAATCAAAAGGCTCTAAAGAAGTTGAAAGAGTATTCGTTGATGAACTTGGTTTTACACATCGTGAGGTAGTTGCATTGATAGGGGCGCATGTATTGGGCAAGGCAACCAAGGAACATTCTGGCTATGAAGGTAGGTTTATTTGTGCATATGATATGCAAATGTCAATATGAGCTAACCATCTCATCTCAACCCACTTCAAAGGTCCATGGGTACGACAAAATGATCGATTCAACAATGGGTACTTTCTGACAATGATTCATGAACCGTGGCATGTACAAACAGAAGTAATAGAACCATTTGGCAATCGAACTACTTGGCATCGATTTGAATCTATGCGATTCCAGAGGGAGATCATGCTTCAGACGGATGTAGACTTGGCATTTGAAACTAGTGGTGGATTCTGCTACTCACGGCTTTTCATCACATGTTCGAGATTTTGCAATGGACGAAGAGGCTTTTCTGGATGAGTTTACTGTTGCTTGGGCAAAGCTTATGAGCATGACACCAGAGGAGCTAGAATGTATAACCCCGGATTGCAACACTCCACCAGAATCATGGACACCAAAAGAGGAAACTGATATAGAGCCGCCGACAGCAAGTGGTAGCGAGAGAAGGCTTTGGTTGGCATTGTCTTTACTTATACCACTCTGGGGTATGTTAATCTAAAGGATAAGCCTCTTTTAAATGGCATCCTCGCAGCAAACTATCTTTATTCTTAAATAAACGCCTCAACTCTCAACACTGATTTAGTGCTAATTTGTGTCGCAAGTTGGTCGCAACTGATATTTTAGCGATAAAACGATATTAGTTGTTTCTTTCAGTGTTTTGAGTGAAATCTTCAGTAGTAGACATTTGGAGGTATTATTAGCCACGGCAATATAAGGATGCGGAATATAACCAACAAAAGGATATGTGAATCATGTGGTATGACAGATGGCGGCGGCAGTGATAAGAAATTACTAGAATGTGCCGGCTGTTTATCATCATATTTTTGCAATACACAATGTCAACAACAATCATGGCCATTACACAAAAAGGTATGCCGCCAGAGGAAGAAGTCTGTAGTAAAGATACAATCAAATTGGAGGGGTTGGTATACTCGTAGACAACTAAAGTTGAATGATGGTCAGGATAGGTGTGAGGTATGCGGTGCACTTGATAGCAAATACAAACAGTTGAACATTTGTAATGGATGTAAATTATCAATATTCTGTTCAGTACGGTGTCAAGAGTATGCGTGGAAGAAGAAGAATCACAAGATTGTATGTCAAGAAAGACAAATGATTATGCAGTTAAACTCTGCGGTTACGATTCAATCTCATTGGAGAGGGTATATGTGCAGATTAGCAATTACAAAGTATAAAGAGAGAGCTGTATTGAAAATACAAACAGCTTGGAGAACTTACATGAAAAGGAAGCGTGATAAGATTCGTTTGGAGAAACAGATTAGTAGAAAGTTACAGAAGAAGTCTAGACAGAGGGCGGCGTTAAAGATACAGTCAGCTTGGAAGGCAACCGTGAAGTCCAGACAAAAGGTTGCATTAAAAATACATTCTTGCAAAGAGGAAGAACTGAAACAGGAAATTATCCTCTTGAATGTTTTGTCAATAGTTGGATGTATTGCAAGTATAGCATCAAGATTTGCAATTTTGGTAAGTTACATCAATTAATTTGTGTTTATTATTCATGTGCATCTCTCATGTAAATGTCTCAAATAAACCAAAATCAGATTATCCCATTAATAGCATGGTGTGGCTTCTACACGATTTTACTTAGCGTCGGTATTAGACGTGCCATCGAATCGAGGGAAATTAACCAAACTACGTTGGATTCCATTGCTATTGCGTTCTTAACATTCGGTTTATTATGCATTTATAAAGGAAGAGGACCAGTCGATGATGATGATGATGATCTAATTGAAGATTTTGAAAGAAACATTGAATGGAGTTCGACTTTCTGGCTAGGCGAGATGCTCGTATTGTGGTCTGTAATATTGTGCTACTGGGACAAGACACCACGTACCTCCAGCTTCATCCTCTTTACCATTACTCCTTTCCTTACACTTTGGACACAAGGAGGATTTTGGGCATATGTATCACTTATGATACTGATGTTTATTCATACTCTGGATCTAACCACGGACCTCATTACATATATCATGGAATCAGCGGGGAAAATGCTTACTGATGGACCACTCAGTAGTATAGCCTATCCTGTGGCGAATGCAACGTTTATGATCGGATCCATTACATGCGTTGCGTCAAGGTATACACCAATGGTACGTAGTTTGAATGATTTAGCTTTGGAGCATGTTCATCTGACCCTTTCTTTACTCTAAACAAGACAATGTTCGTGGTTGTACTATGGGCACGGATGATTTACTCAGCGTCACAACATACTCTTCCATATTACGTTACCACTTCTACAATTGTTCGGTCCATCGAATTGATTAGCATGTGTTGTTTGTATCTTACACGAAGGCCATTGCTTATAGCCAGTAGCTTCGAAAAAGTAGGTTTGTCTTTGTTAGAAGATGAGATTGAGATGATATGTTGGTGGACTTTCTGGCTTGCCGAAACATTCATGTTTTCGTATATACTCCCATGGATCCAATCATCAGGATCATGGTCGATTCAATATGATATCGCAGTTTGTATCATTAGTTCTTCATTGCAATCGCTATTTCTACAGGGGAAATTTTTGAGGTATGCAATGCTTATAGTAGTTGAGTTTATGATTGGATTGTTATCGGAAGTGTTTTTTGAAACAAAAGATGAATTGAAAACAGAGAACAAAGAAAAGGAAGTATCTGAGGAAAGGATCACGAATGTAACAACTCAATTACAAGCTGGTAAGAGAAAGAAGAAGTCGTTCAAGGGAAAGAAGAAAAGAACGAAAGTGACCTGATAGAGCTCCGTATCTATTTAGATTCACCATAAAGTAGTTCTATCATTACTAGCTTGTTAACTTGGACTCCATTCATCATGCCAATGTATAGTAGGTCTTTCTTCCTCAAATGAAATCGGCAGCCATACATATCTAGAATCTGAGAGATTCTTTTCATTCCATCTATCTGCAATAAAGATGAATCTATCACTACTACTGTCTCCATCACAGGCAACAGGCAAAACATATGTAGATTGTGAATGAAAGGTAGTATTTGCATCTAAACCTCGAGCAGGATTGCCAAGCTCTATCCAGGGTCCCAAGATGGATGTATAGCTCACGGCAGACCTTGCAGCATTCGGTTGCCAAGCAGTACATCCCGATCCAATAAAGTAATATGCTCCATCTTTCTTGAAGACAGCCGGTGCCTCCATATACCTATCGATAAAGATTCTAGTGTAATTTCCTTTTGTTGATAGGTAATCGTCACTTAGTTCTGTAACATGTACAGTAATGTCTGTCGAACTATACCCCCCAAACTTTACTATACCCCCCCTCCTCATGGTCAGCCTAGTGTAGAATCT
>Ga0075439_14230_pt1 | contig 14828 bp, 7 predicted proteins | sample MintriSingleCell_FD_74264 | JGI IMG/M metagenome (GOLD analysis project Ga0075439, IMG submission 74264) | Marine eukaryotic communities from Monterey Bay, USA to study complex ecological interactions - Minidiscus trioculatus JGI Plate_4_G5... | ecosystem: Environmental > Aquatic > Marine >... | reverse complement strand
CAAACAGAACAACATCTGAATTAGAGACAGAGAGGAGAGTAACTTTCGCAGCAGCTCAAGCTGCATTTGAAGAGCGGATACGGAAGCAGTTGATGCCAAGTAAACAGCAGAAATCATCAAACACTTCTGCAACTCCACCACAAACTACCACAGACGAACCACCTCATGATGCCATAGCCACAACATCCGAGACTATAAATCAGCCCGATGCTCAGCCCAGTGCCGATATTGAGCAGATTGATGATAATGATGGCCCCGAGCCTCCAGCTGCAATGTTAGAAGAATCACTAAACACTGCCGATACAGATATTGCCAATAAGACATCAGCAGCCATATCAAATAACTTGGAATCTATTAATCAACTTAGTCCACCAACTCCGTTCAATTATGCACAATTTCAAACAGCTACTGATAGCATACCCGATAATAAGACAGATTTAATTAATCAACTCTCACCACCGACTCCATTTCATCCACATAATATACCTGATACAAAGACATTGGCGGATCGAGAAGTGTCTATTAATCAACTCAGTCCACCAGTGCCATTTAACTATGCACAGTTTCAAGCAGCTACTGACAATACACCTGATAATAAGAGTGACTTAATTAACCAACTTGCACCGCCTACGCCATTTCATCCGCACGATGTGCCTGATAATAAGGTGGTAGATATCAATCAACTTAGTCCACCAGTGCCATTTAACTTTACAGAGTATGAACGAGAAGAAGAAGATGATGTTATAAAGATGAATGCAAAGGCATTAACGAATCAAACGCCAGTAGCGGTATCTAATGACAACGCTTCTTCTCATGTTGAGCCAATACAAAATGTAAGGTCGAATCATCTTCCAACCATTACAGCTTCGGAGCAAAGCGAGATTGATCCTCCACCTCCAGTGAGTGGGAATCATAATCAAGTACCTGATATAATTAGGAGGCCTCCACCACCCTCGATGTTATTAGATCCTCATAGAGTATCGGATCCATCAAATATGAACTCTGAACCTGTCTTGGAAACTGCTACGGTGGAAAATGCCACGCCACAGGGAGTAGATGCTAGTGTAGAGAACAACGAGACAAACATTTTAGAAGCATATGCCGTGGATGATGATATCTATGGTGCTACTCCTCTCGAGCCAACCCTACCTTGGTGGAAACAAAAGAGAACAAGGATTCTACTTGGTATGGTTTTAGTTATTGTTAGTACATTGGCTATTGTTCTCGGGATAGAGCTTTCAAAGGATGATCAAGTCACTTTGGTGAATAATGTAACTAATGTGATAGTCAACGTCACATCTGCCCCATCGGTTAGTGTAGCACCCTCGTTAAGTTCAGCTCCGTCCTCTTCACCGACTGAATGTGTCAACAAGATCATATCAAGTTCTCAAGAAATAGATTTGGTTGGGGACGATCCACGCGATCCAAAGGTAGCGGTAGATGGACGAAATATGATAGTAGCTTCGTTAGATGGAAGGTACTACAATACTAGTCAGCAACTTGGTGTCACTTATAGCGATGGGTACGAAGGTCCAGTATTTGTAACATTTTACTCATCAGATGAAATAGATGATAAATGGCGAAGGGTACAAAGTCCTCTCCGTGTAGATGGTATCAGTAGCTTGTATTCGGTGGCAATATCTGATACAACAGCGCTACTGGGACTTGCTTATGCTAATAATGACAAAGTTGAAACTGCCATTATGTATGAACAAGATCGATTTGGGGATTGGGTGAGGGTGGATGAATTTGGACAGACCCTTCAATGCAGTTTTTTTCAGCTTAGTTCAACGAATTGCTTCTTTGGATATAGCGTTGATATTGATAGAGATCTAGCCTGTTTGACAGCATGGAATGGTATATTTCTTTATCATCGAGATGAGAAAGGTATATGGGCACAGCTTGATACAATAGAAGATGGATTATCACCCAGGATCTGTTCTATTGCAGAAGATACCATTGCCGTAGCCCAGTCAGGTGCCATTCTTCTCTATCAGTATGATCGAGATCAGAATAAAGTCAATCCTATTCAGAATCCGAATTCTACTGGATCTGTTCAGTCAATGGACTTGAGTAATGACTACCTTGTATATTGGGATCTGTATAAACAGGATGCCTTCATCTACCATCGAGATGACACAAATCATGCATTTATCTTCCAGCAACAACTCAACATTACTGGTCAGCAATTCAATTCATTAGCACTTGAAAATGATATTTTGGTAGTCAGAGGAGACAATAATACACATATCTATTCATTACAAGATGGTAGCTGGGAGAAAACAATCACACTAGATGAATCATATGATGACTATCAACTGTCAGGACGAACTCTACTTGCAACCAAGTTAGACTATACTTCATTGGACTCAACCACCCGATACCCATTGTCAAGTGAAGTGTATTCCTTCGACATTCAAGATTGTTTGAGAGAGACTCAGATACCTTCATTATCTCCTTCACTGTCTCCAACATCGCCTCCAAGTGTTAGCTTAATCCCAAGTATCAGCATATCACCAACGCTATCAGGTCAACGATGCTTTGGTGAGGATGATGGCGGTCTTTGTAATTCTGGAAACTGCTCTGAAAGTGGTATTCTTTATACTGCAGTTCGTTCATATGTTGATCAAAACTGTGCTAGTAACACAACATGTGAGATTGCTCAAGTCTATGGTTGGCCGATGAACTCGTGGTGTGTTGGAAGTGTTAAAGACATGTCATACTTGTTTGAGTATATGGATACGTTTAACGAAGATATCAATGGATGGAATACATCAAGCGTTACTGATATGAGCTTGATGTGAGTTATAGTGTCGTAGTATATCTTGTGTATCTTCTAAATTCCTTCTTGTGCTGATTTTCATTCATTTCTCATCTCATCATACACAGGTTCGGTTATGCAAGCTCCTTCAATCAAGATATATCAAACTTTGATATCTCAAGCGTTGAAGACATGGAGTGGATGTTTCAGTATGCTACCTCGTTCAACATGGATCTATGTTCATGGCGAGATAACTTTCCATACACCGACACTGCTAATAGCTTCTGGGGGTCTAGTGTCTTCATTAACTCTGGCTGTACTTATCAAGATGCACCTAATGAAGTTCAGAAAGGGCCATTTTGTGCTTCTGATTGTCAATCATCACAAGTGGTAAGTTGCAAGTACTTCTTCTTCTTTATTCACGACCTGGCTGTTATCCTCACTGACTTATCTTTTCATCACTTTTCCTCTTCTCTTTTATTATTAGTCAACTCCTAGTTCTACGCTTCCCACAGAAACTACTACTCCTACACCAATCAAACCACCATGTCCTACCAAATATAATCCCTCAACAACATATATAGCAGGTGATACAGTGGAAGTTACGAAAGAAATATATGTCTGTCAAGATGAGGAGTATTGCAATATAATTAATCAAGATGTTAATTGGAATGAAGAGGAGCTTAAATTATGGGAGTTAGCTTGGCTGTTTATTGGTAAGTGTGAAGAGAGGTTTGATCTTCCAGAAGAAGTAGAGGAGGATGATGAATTCAAATGTTTTGGTGCCGCTGATGGTGGTTATTATGGATTTCTTTATGATGCAGTCCGGTCATATGTTGATCAAGACTGTGCAAATAATGAAGAATGTGAGATTGGACTAACATATGGCTGGCCGATGAACTCGTGGTGTGTTGGAAGTGTTAAAGACATGTCATACTTGTTTGCGTATATGGATACTATTAATGAAGACATAAATGGGTGGAATACCTCAAGAGTTACTGATATGGAAGGCATGTTCTATTTGGCCCAAGCATTTAATGGAGACTTGTCAAACTTTGATACCTCAAGCGTTACTCTTATGAGTAACATGTTCGAGCGTGCCAGCTCATTCAATCAAGATGTGTCAAACTTTGACACCTCAAGCGTTACTGATATGAGGTCAATGTTCAAACTTGCAAGCTCGTTTAATGGTGACTTGTCAAACTTTGACACCTCAAGTGTTACAACCATGAGGTCAATGTTCAGCTATGCCAAAGCCTTCAATCAAGATGTGTCAAACTTTGACACATCAAACGTAACTGATATGAGATACATGTTCTATGCTGCTACCTCATTCAACATGGATTTATGTGCGTGGCAAGATAACTTTCTATACACCAATGCTACTGGTATCTTCACCAACTCAGACTGTGCATTTCAAGATACACCGATTGAAGTTCAGAAAGGGCCATTTTGTGCTTCTGATTGTCAATCTTCGCAAGTCGTAAGTTGTGGTATCTTCTCTACTTCTGATCCATTGAAACGTGTACTTATCAACTGATTCTGTCCTCTTCTCTTTCATCTAGTCAACTACTAGTTCTACTCTTCCTGTGGCAGCAACTACTAGTACATCTCTTCCTGCTTCCGATCCTCAACAACAACAACAAGAAGAGTGTATCGATACACCAAACTTTTTAGACTTGTATGGTGGTGGATGTGATTTGTATGCACTTCCCGGAAATGAAGCATGGTGCGGAGCATATGGTAATGACGGAGAGGTTGGAATGACGCCTAATGAGAATTGCTGTGTGTGTAAAGATAGAGTGGAATGAATGCTATCGAGAGAATGTGCTGATTATCGAAAGTCTAAGTTTAACTTAAAGAATATAGGGCCGCGCCTCCAAACGGATTATAGGAAAGTTAACAGATAGATGATGACAATGATTGCCCTACACCAGCAAACGTGTGCCATCTTTGATGCGCATAAGGTTCCTATCGGTATTTCATTGATGTGAAGCTTCTCTTTAGCTCCCTTCTACACTTACAGCAAAGAAGATAAGTTGTAGATAATAAACAAGTCTAATGGACGTATCATATGGGTGTTCATATCTGTGGTGATGTGATTCATGTGAACTTATCCATTATGGAATGGAGCTTGTTGCACTTGAAGCGGAGAGCTGCCGCTGGGCGAGCTGTGGCTTCGAGGAATACTAGTGGTAGTGCTAAGGAATAGGTGAAAAGAATAGTAGAGCAGCTCTAGCTAATGTAAAGAGCGAGCAGCAGTAGGGTAGTACAGCTAGCTAAGGTAAAGAAACAACGTCTATTGAGCTCTTGAAATGAGCCACGTCAGGCTACGTCCTTCTAAAGAGGCTATACTAGAGGAAAGCAAATCAAGTTACTAGAGAGTGATATATTGATATCATCTACTCGGAGTCAGGGAGTGCTGTGGTGCTTAGGATATGAGAGAGTGCAGGATAACACTCAAAAGAGGCACAAGCCTATAGCATTGAAGAACATATATACTTATTAGAAGAATAGAATGCCTATGGGCAGCCTGGCAGCCTACTACTTGGGCCATGAAAACTGTACGCCAGGCCGGCCTAAGATAATTAATAGATCGATAGGATACCTGCCCACTCTACTGCCCCTCAATCAAATTTTCAACAAAACAATACCAAATACCAATACTAAGGCTGCAATGTCGAGCTCTTCCATTACAATTAATAATAAAGAATTCATACATAACGTCTAAAGTACATCATCATGTCATCCAATAATAATAATAATAATAATAATAATAATAATAATGAAAACAACAAAGCAAATTATGATGATATCGAAAAAGGTATCTCCACTCAACATCAAAAAAAGGAGACCGATGCATCTGTATCTAGCAACAACCGGCCCTACCAATTAAAGAAGATCATGGATAAAAAGAATAAAGGTATGCCCATGCCGTCGAGAATGGCAAAATTGGGCGATAGGAGCTGGATTAAGCAAGCCTATAACGATGATAATGATGATAAGCCTCTTGGTAGTATTAGTACCGATACCAACAACTCTTATAATAACACATCGTCAAATACATTATCGTCTGGATTGCAACAAATAGAAGATGATATCAATGGCTTGCCTTTACCGATGGGTATGGCTGAAGAGATATCAAATGCGGTCGAGCCTCCAAAACAGACGATTGGTAAAGTTGAACAATTAGATGATGATAATGACGTACAAATCAATGAACTTAGTCCACCCAAACCTTTCCATATAGAGTTTCAAGAAGCCACTGATGATGTTCCAGATAGTAAACAGGATCTAATCAATCAACTAAGTCCGCCCGTGCCATTCAATCCGCACGATGTACCTGATAATATCGACGTCGATGCCATTGCAAAGAAGAAGGTGAAAGATGAGATGAATCAAAAGCCTGCAACAGTTGTGTCTAATCCACCGGCACCAACAACAACAACGATGGATGAGGATGAAAATGGGGATGAGGCAGATCATCCAGTGTTTCAACGGCAGCAACAACAAGTGATACGAAGACCACCTCCACCATCCATGTTAGTAAACCCTCGGAGTAGTAGTAGCGCTTCTTCTGAACAACAGCCCCGTACCTCTGAGAATAGTACAGCAAACACTAGTGTACACGAGGCATCATCCGTGTATGAAATTCCATCAGACAATCCAAGGTCTACAAATCAAGGATTGCATGAAGTAGAGGCCTACCTAGTTGAGGATGTAGAAGGGGAGGTATACGATGCAACTCTAGTTGTTAAAGAAGAAGAGGAGGAGCATGAATGGCATGGTGATAGTAATACCGATGATGAAAGTGAGAATGATACGTTGTTGCCATTGCCATGGTATAAACGTCATAAACGGTACCTAGTGCTTGGAGTAGTGGTACTCGTTATGATAGTCATGATATCTGTTATGGCTACATTATTTGTTGATCTATATAACAAGGACAAGGAGGACGATAATAATAACCAATCAGGTGTAAAATCGGTATCAGATGAGGATGATAATAATGACCAATCATCAACACCAGCACCCACACCAATAACAAAGCAAGATGCCACTTCTTCCTTGCCAGTGGCTCCATCAACACCTGTCACATCATCACCATCTTCACCACCAAGTTATGATACTTCATCACAAACAACGCCCCCACCAACCACTACGACGAAATGTTTTGATGCAAATGACGGCGGTAAAGATGGAATTCTTTACAATGCAGTCCGCTCATACGTTAGTCAAGACTGTAGAAATAACAAAGAATGCTCTATTGGACAAACATACGGCTGGCCGATGAACTCGTGGTGTGTGGGACATGTTGAAGACATGTCATACTTGTTTAGTCGTATGGGTACGTTTAACGAAGATATCAATGGATGGAACACTTCAAGCGTTACTGATATGCAGCATATGTTCAGTTATGCCAAAGCCTTTAATAGAGACTTGTCAAACTTTGATACCTCAAGAGTCATTTATATGTTTGCCATGTTCTGGGGTGCCGCTGCCTTTAATGGAGATGTATCGAGCTTTGATACATCAAGCGTTACTAGTATGGGCTACATGTTCGAGAGTGCCCCCTCATTCAATCAAGATGTGTCCAACTTTGATATATCAAGGGTTATTGATATGAGCTTTATGTTTTATTATGCCAGATCTTTTAATCAAGACCTATGCTCATGGCGAGATAGCTTTCCATACGCAGGCTGGAAAGCTGACAGTATCTTCACTGATTCTGGCTGTACATATCAAGATACACCGAATGAAACTCAGAAAGGTCCCTTTTGTGCTTCTGATTGTCAATATTTGCAAGTGGTAAGTTCCGCAAGTATCTTCTTCTCTCCTGTTCTTGTAGGTGTTATCCTCATGATCTTCTTTCTATCCAGACAACTACTAGTCCTACTCTTCCATCAACAGTAGCAACTACTACTACTTCTGAGTCTCAACAAGAAGACGAGTGTGTCGATACACCAAACTTTTTGGACTTGTATGGTGGTGGGTGTGATTTGTATGCACTTCCAGAAAATAAAGCATGGTGTGGAGCGTATGGCAACGATGGAGAGGCAGGGATGACACCGAATGAGAATTGTTGTGTATGTAAAGGTGGATTGTGAATCCTCCTAAACGAGAGAATATGTTATGTGGAAAGTAATTTAAATAATAAGATGAACGTTGAAATGCATTCATGTATCTTGTTGTCACAAGAGCCTATGCTAAAGTAGTGAATTACTTTGGTATCAATAGAAGTCATCCTCATCATCAAACTCGTCCACTATCATACCGCTTATACCACCGGCCAACATCATATCACCAATACCATTCTCGTCTTCCATTGTCAACTCACCACTTTCATCAACGTCCATTCCACGCTTCTTGGCTGAATGTTTGGTTTAGGATGTGAGCAAGAGTATCACATATAAGATATGATCAATACAAACTAATAATCACTCACCCAAGGCTCTCATAACTGCCGCTTGCATTGGACTTAACACAGCCTGCATACCACTCAACAGACCCTCGTTCTCACCGTCTAATATACCAACTTGGACTGCACAACCTAATGCCACGGCTTCATCAGGATGGACTGTACGTTGCGGTACCATACCCACAACTGCTTCTAATAGTTTGGCAATAACTGGCATACGAGTAGCGCCGCCGACTAGAACTATACGTGATAATGGTCGGCCATGTATACCTTCTTGGACTTTTTCATTACCCACACTAACAGATGATGTTGACTGAGATGATGATAATGAGTTGCCTCCAGCACCACGATTTCGTTTGTTATTATCATCCACTTGTTTACCCAATAACGAGGCAGTAGTAGCCTCTTCCATTGCCGATCGTTTCTGTTTTCGGAATGATCGTTCACGTTTGTCAATATCACGAGCCTTCTTCCGTCCACGTTGTTGTGCCTTCTTTTGTGATTTGATATCCATTGCTTGTATTTGTTGCATTGTTTGTTCGTTTATTGTATCGTCTTCTTTTGATACTGTATCGAGCTTGGTATTGGTACTTTTGATGAGCGGTTTGTCTTCAAAGTCATCATCATCAAAGTCCCAAAAGTCTTCTCCGTCGTTATATACCGACATTGCCTCTTCTCGTTCTTTAGCCATGAGCATTGCATTCTCAACAAAGCTAGGTCGAGCCTCACCGGGCAGCAATACTCCTGCCATAATAGCAACCTCCCGTATTGGTTGTAATAACAATTGCAACTCGTTATAACAGATTGATTCAAATGTTGTCCGATCAAGTGATATGATTGTATAATCTTCATCTTCTATCATGTTGTATTCTGTTTCTAATGATGTCTTGTCGATGGGAGGACCTATTATGATTGAATTGTTTAAGGATTCTTCCCCCAATTGTTTCCATCCATCTTCAGTTAATGGTACCACTACCTCAACTACCTTTTGATTCGATAGACACTTTCGTACCTCTTCTGCTACTCTTAGTATAATATCAGGAACTTCTCCCGATCCATGACGATACCAATCTTTAACTACTCGTTTCTTACTACTCCTTTGTCTTCTACTCTTGTCAATATCATCTATACCATCCAATGAACCACCATCTTTCTTATCATTCTTATTCTTCAACTTTCTATCAAAGTCAACAGCACAACTACATAAATATTCAGCAACTCTCTTATCAAAGTCTGTCCCACCCAATCGGTTATTACCAATAGTTGCCATAACTTCGGTTATGCCACCACCAACTTCTAAGATTGATACGTCAAATGTCCCCCCACCCAAGTCGAATACTAGTATTAGTTCTTCATTATCGTACATTATATCGTTTGTTGAGGAGGGTGAAGTGGAGCTACCATAGGCAAGTGCAGCAGCCTCAGGCTCGGGCAATAACTTGACTTTAGACACACCTGCAATTTCAGATGCATGGATAGTAGCCTGTCGTTGTGCTTCGGTAAAGTAGGCTGGCACGCCTATAACTGCTCTTGTTACCTTCACTTCTTTGTCTTTGTTGCTGTTTAAGGAAGTACGATGGTATTGTTCAGCGGTGTCATATAGATGGCGTAGTATACATGCTGAGATTTGTTCAGGACGTAATAGTATCTCCTTATCCTCTAATGTACTATCATGACCATCTCCACTACTACTAACTATACCGCTGTCATCTACTCTACCACCCTCTCCGCTACCCATATCGCATGATAACAAGGCAGGATCATCCTTTGCATCGACCAATTGTTTATGTAACTTTGGTAATTCATTCTCTTTACGCTTTTTCCATTTATTCTTTTGTTTCTTCTTCTTCTTGCCCTTTTTCTTCTTTGATGACTTATCAGAATCTTCTAGCATATTAAATAGTATGTCTAGCTCTCCGTTACCTCCACCAACTCCTCCGCTGCCACCCACACCTCCACCCCCACTGCCACTAATACTATTGCTACCAGCATGGCCATTAATACTGTCAATGTATAAATTGGGCACCACACCAATAGCCAAATTCGCCATTGTACCACCTGTACCTATAACGCGTTTAACATTACGAAATGTTGATTTGGGATGTTTAGTTTCATATTGTATTGCTGCGTTGCCGATTTGTATTGTATATTGATTTGGCCATTGTAGATTGAGAGGAGATTGTTCTTTAGTTGTTGTCCAGGGTGGCAATGATAGCTCATTCTTAGAAGACTGTGATAGTGATGATATTGATATAGGAGTGAATGAAACAACACTTGGTATAGTTTTACTACCGCTTTTATCTACTGATAGCATTGTTGGTACTGTTCTTCTGTGGTTAATATAAGTATTATAGAATAAAGAGAATGAAAAAAGTGACATAAGATGTGAGCATTTTGAGTTTGATATGATATATGTTAGAGATTGAGACAAGCCGATATAACTATAAACATACCTCGAAACATTATCAGTATTACTATCATCTATATCATCATTATTAGTAGAAGGGATCATCATTGCAATGGCAGAGTTTGTGGTACCCAAATCGATACCAACTCCAATGCCAACTAAATGTTCTTCACTTTCATCGTTTTCTATCTGCTCATTGCTGCTGCTATTCACTGCATTTATTATTGTTGTACATCTTCTATTTGCAAATCTATGATGTATTGGATGACGATGATGTATAGTAGAGAAAGCTAGAGGTATACTGCTAGTTTTTGTTGATGGATGATGATGGGTAGCATATCGAAGATGATGTTTCTTTTGCAATGATGACGAGTACGCCAAGCTAGCAGTGGACGGTTGTAAATATAAAGCACGACAAACTGATGTAGCTGTGAATAGTATTGGGAGTATATAAGAGGATATCATGGTGGCATTTACAACAACAATACATGATTGATGATAGTTGATTCAACTGAGGGCCGAAATGCAGAAAGGATACCAAAGGATACGATAGACTCGCATTTCCTCTGCCGCCGCCTATTACCCTCTCACTTCTTTGTACCTCAATAGATGAATGGAGGGGCTTATAGACACAGATAGATTCATAGTAGTGTCATACACTAGTTTACTCTGTCTAGAGGGGTTCGGTGTTATCTTCTCTCCTACGCCTATTCCTAGTGGCTGAACTAAGTATATCCAGTACACCTATGATATTTATGGAACGGAAAATATTGTACTTTCACTATCCTCGAATTCTCCTCCCTTCACTATCAACTTCCCATCTGATGTCACATTGTAATAGCCTGGAGCTTCTATCCCATCTCCATATTCATCATAGATTGTAAACTGATACTCCCTCTCTCCTTCAAGGCACATGGACTCTTTTTTAGCCTCTTTGTTGTCATCAGAATCAGAAGTACCATTGACTGTCTTTAAAACAATCTTATCGTCACCCAAGTCATCAATCTTTTGTATATCCCATGATGTTTCTTCTGGATAGTCGTCAAAGACTACTGCAATATCAATCCAGTAGCAAGTCACTGTAGGCGAGCTTGATATAGTTGGTGATTGTGAAGGTGGTTGACTTGTAGTGGGAGCTAAAGATGAGGTTGGGCTCATACTTGGCCGTGAAGATTGACAATCAGAAGCACAAAATGGGCCTTTCTGATCTTCTCGGGGCTTGTCTTGATATGTACAGTTTGATTCTGTGAAGATATTGTCTGCCTTGGTGTATGGAAAGCTATCTTGCCACGAGCATAAATCTTGATTGAACAAACTAGCACCAGCAAACATGCCATCCATTTTGGTAACGCTTGATGTATCAAAGTTTGATAAATCTTGATTGAAGGAACTGGCATCTCTAAACATGTACCACATCGAAGTAACACTTGAGGTATCAAAGTTTGACAAGTCGCCATTAAAGGAGGTCGCACCCTCGAACATACTATCCATACGAGTAACGCTCGCGGTATCAAAGTTTGAAACATCTCCATTGAACGAGGTTGCCTCCTCGAACATCCTGTCCATATCAGCAACGCTCGAGGTATTGAAGTTTGATAGATCTTGGTTGAAGGAGCTGGCATAAGCAAACATGTATCCCATATCTGTCACACCCGAGGTATCAAAATTTGATACATCTCCATTGAATGCTTTGGCATTATAGAACATCAAGTTCATATTAGTAACACTCGATGTGTTAAAATTTGACACGTCATGATTGAACGAGCTGGCATACTCGAACATGTTGCTCATATCAGTAACGCTCGAGGTGACCCAACCCGATATATCCTCGTTAAAAGTATCCATATAACTAAACAACCATGACATATCTATAACATTGTCCACACACCATGAGTTCATCGGCCAACCGTAGGTTTGGGCGATGAAACATTTTTGATTATTGGCACAGTCTTCTCTAATATATGCACGAACTGCATTGTAAAGGATTCCATCTCTACCACCATCATCTTCATGAAAACATTCATAGGTTCTTGGTGGTGTAGGTGGAGGTGTCACAAATACAGTCATTGTTGAGTTGGTTGATTCAGATCCAACATTATTGGATTTTGATAATAATACTCCCAAAGCAATTGCCATTGTCCCCAGAAGGATTGAGACTACACCAACTAAAATTCTTGTCCGTTTTTGTTTCCACCAAGGTAGAGTTGGCTCGAGAGGAGTTGCATCGTACACCTCATCATCTCCATCCTCAACCAAGAAGGCTTCTGGTATATGTATTTCTGTATCCCCTGCTTCTTGATTAGCTGATGTTGGAACTACTTCTACATTGGCTTCTGTATCTACCATTGAATTATTATTAATACTACCCACTGCATCATCATTATCAGTCCTTATCTGTGACTCTATATCCCGAGTATTATTATTACTACCACTGTCAATATCCTCCCATCCTCTTCTGTTTGTATCCTCAATAACTTCTCTTGGCGGTTCATATATTGAATCTCTATCCGAGGGAGGTACTTCTTCATTATTAGTATCAGTAGATACGGCTGGCAGCTTTTGATTCATCATCTCATCTTTGGCAATCTTCTTTGCAATGGCATCTTGTTCAAAGTTTGAAGAGAACGGCATGGGCGGATTTAATTCATTAATAGATGATAAATTGTTTGATATAGTCTTTGATATCTTATTGTTAATTTCAGGATCAGCGGCGTTTAGTGATGCTTCCAACATTGCAGTAGGAGGTTCGGGGCCTAAATCGTCATCGTCTATCTGCTCAACTTTACCAATCTGCTTCGGAGGTTCCGCTAGGTTTGATATTTCTTCAGCCATACCCATCGGTAGAGGCAAGCCATTGGTATCATCTTCTATCTGTTGCAATCCGACTGATGATGTACTTGTTATGTCGGTATTTGTATTATTAGAATCGGGCTGATCATCTAAAGATGATACACCATCAACATTATTATTCATCTCTTCATCGACGATATCTTTAGTAGTATCCATGATATTAATATAAATAGTGCTACACTATATGACGTATTCTATAAATAAAACAATCACTAATGATCTTAAGGTATCAATGCTGCAGCCGTGGATAATCTTGTTCAATAAGGTCTTGATATGTCGTGGGCTTGTGTAATATCTTGGTCTTGACAATTGAACAATTGATATAGTTATTGTGTATTGGGTTTATGACTGTAACGAGAGCTTTAATTATTAGTACCGTTGTTTACTAAACTAGATATACGGCTGATAAACAGGATATTCTACTTGCTTCAATTACAAACAATTATGATACAATCTATTTGTAGTCGTTATCGTAGAGAGTGACGAATGAAAGTTGAAGTAGGGCTTTTCTATCAAAGGATACCAAACAAAAAGATACCCAGCAAGCCCCTGCCTACTGGCCAGCCTTCTCTTCACCCAAGAGGCAATCATTAAAAACTGCATAGGAATCTCAAAGGAGTACAATTGCTAAGGAGATGCGGGTTTTAGATAGTGAATTGGCTCTACATCACTTATTTTCTAAACTCCTGATCGAGATATGTTTTCACTTTCACTTTCTTCTCTCCGTCTCCATCTCTGCCTGACTAGATGTTCTTGAATTATGTCGTCGTCTCTGGAAGTCTAAGTCTAAGTCTAACTTTACATCACTGAAATACCGATAGGAACTTTATGTGCATCAAAGTTGGAACCTGCCATCCACCAACATTCAAGAGAAGTCTCATCAGAGCCGTTCTTCTCTGATGTTGCACAAGCATGATCTTGACCTAATGAGATTTGATTGTGTTTGTCAGTGCTCGGCTTAACTTGATCCGGTTCGAAGTGATGCAACAGAGAGTTTGCTCGGCTACCCCAACAGTGAATAGTCGTAGATATAGAGTCACCATCTCCACTATCATTCGAATCATCAACTCGAATAGCACAAGATGTACGAATTCCAGCCGATACTTGAGTAAAGTTTCCATTCTGATTCTCACTCTGACCACGTCCATTGTTGCCCCAGCATTGTACATCACCATCTTGTTTTAGTACACCACAGGCATGATCACCACCAATACTTGCACTAACTTGTTCAAAGGTACTTTCTGGATATGACGGAGGTGTGCTTTGTCCCATATTATTCTTGCCCCAACACTTTGCCTCTCCGTTCGATAGTATGCCGCAAGTGAATGAATGACCGGCACTAAGATGAACAAACTTTCCCTCGGGTGGACTACTCTCTCCGTAGTCATTTC
>Ga0075439_12748_pt1 | contig 14871 bp, 7 predicted proteins | sample MintriSingleCell_FD_74264 | JGI IMG/M metagenome (GOLD analysis project Ga0075439, IMG submission 74264) | Marine eukaryotic communities from Monterey Bay, USA to study complex ecological interactions - Minidiscus trioculatus JGI Plate_4_G5... | ecosystem: Environmental > Aquatic > Marine >... | reverse complement strand
TCGCACATCTAATGGACATGCCAAAAAGTAAACAACACCAGGAGGTCTGTCAATAAATGGTCGTGGACGCCATAAATTAGACAAGGAGAAAGTTGCATCGACTGGTGGAGCAAAGACCGAGTATGATCGTGGGTTCCTGCACTGTTCACTGTCAGTAATGATTTGATTTTCAGTTTCATTCTCTTGTTGTTTTCCATGAATTTGCTCATTATCAAACAATTGATTTCTTTTGTATGCCGTGACAAGATCACGTCCAGCAAATGGAATACCAGGTATAAAACCACCTGACCAAAGCTTTACATCAGATTGGCAAGATGGATGTAACTCATCCATTTCGTCAACTTCATCATTATCATCATCTTCTTCTTCGTTAGTTTGAAATAGACTAAACGCCGAAGCCAATAGTACAATTCGTGGACTGGCCTCTTCCCATTCGGCTTCCTTCTTAACTTCTGCCATTTTCAATGCCACTTCTTCTTGTGTTGGATTGGAAAAGCCTACATCTGATCTCATTGGTAATCGTCGTTTCTTATTTGTTAGTATTGGTGAATGATTAGGTATCATTGATTTTGTTGTTGATAGTGGATCAATTGGTATATACCGTCCATCTCCATGTGAAGATTTTGGTTTTCTTCTCTTTGTTTGTTTATTATCATCTCCTTCTTTGTAATATGTCCCATCAAACCATGGATCTGCATCAATACTTGCTGCTGGATTCCATTGTAGTTGTCGTATTACTCTATTCCTACCTCTCTTACTACTACCACCAGATCCAGCAGTACTAGTATTACCCAATGACATCTCTCCACCATGCATAAATTCTAACAACTTCATATGATTAGGACTAGGTGATATCCTACATGGATTATCCTTCTTACTACTACTCTTACCACCAGAAGTACTACTTTTATCATCAATAATACTACCAACAGTAGATCGACTACCACGAACTTTATCCATATCATTCAACATTTGTTGTAATGATACACTGTTACATGATGGTGGTATCCTTGTATCAAATGCTATACGGTTCGAAATGTCAACTGTTCGTACTGATACTCGTGGTGAATTCACTGGATGTTGAAATGTATACTTGCTATATCTTTGTGGATTTGGTTTGGATATTTTAATTCGGGGTTGTTTACTCCTTCTATTGGTGTTGTTTGTTGTAGAAGAAGATAATGTTGTTGTTGTTGTTGTGGATGGATGTGAATTTTGACGTGTGTAGGAACGCGGTGGGCGATTATTAGAGGAGGATGTAGATAATTTAGATGATGCTCTTTGTATACCTGATGTATTTGTAGAAGAAGATGAATGGTTGCGTGATAAATTAGAAGGTCGAGTATTATCTTGTTTTGGTATTGCAGTATTTTTTGTTGACTGACCACTACCGCCGCGATTCAATCTACTAGGTCTACTAACTTGTTGCAAATTTGCTGTTTGTGTCAAATGTTGTGTAATGGGGAAACCAAACTCATCAGTAGCAACATTTACATGTTGTTTAGCATTGGCAAGTAGCAATGCTGCACTATTATCATCTTCTTGTTGAAATGAGTTGCTCCGACGATTTATAGAGGGTACAGATGGCGGCGGTACAGCGCTGCCGTCGCTGATATTTTTCTTAAGTTCTTCTTCACGCCGTCTGGGCATATTACATATCTAATTGGATGGTATATCAACAGGCAAGGCGGTAAGACCCTGATATTGAATGAACTGAACTAATTTTAGAGATCGTTTCTGTCTGGTTTCGTGAAGAATGGCGATACAACAGACTTAGGGTGAGTGCTATTGCCTTTGATCCGATCATGGTTAGTAGAGATTCTAAATATGACGATTCGTCTACTTATAGCGCTGTTTCTTATCTCTTTTAGTGAGGGTAATGCTTTCATTAATATTGGTATCAAACCGCGGCCGTTTAATCTAAATGGTATCTTTATACATCCACAAACATCAACATCACTTTCGGCACTTGGTGACTACACAATAGAGTTAGAGAAACCACTGGGTATAATATTAGAAGAGCGTGGTAATGGTAGTGGTGGTGTAAAAGTGAAAGAATTGGTAGAAGGTGGTGCTGCTGCTGCAACAAACTCCATAGTTCGAGGAGATGTATTACTCGCTGTCGGCGAAGTGGATACGTCATCATTGGATTTTGATACTGTCATGGAGACAATAATATCATGCGACTCTCCACTGAGCATAACAATAGGAGATGGATTAGGTGTTTTGGATATGCCCAAGAATGTTATCAAGCAGCTAAAGTCAACGGAAGATGCCTTTCTAATTGATGCAATAGTACGACAATCAGTTAGAGAAATGAGACGACGTACTAATATATTGGGAGATTTACTAAATGTAGAAGTAGTTATAGGAGCAGGTGTACAAGAAGACGGAAAGACTGGACAAACTCGATTCTTTGCCATCTATTCCACTGATGGCGGTGTAAGCTCCTACAGTTGTAACGTATCATCCAAAGGAAGGCGTCTTGATGATGACAGTATAGAAATTTTATCATTATCTGCGGCTAAAGATGAAGGATTAGGGCAAACATATCAGTTTATATGATTGCAACTGTACCTACTAAGTAATGATTAGCAATTATCACTTAGATATAAGAATAAGTACGTCGGAGTGCCATTTAGTCATCAAATCACCTTGGAAAAGAATAACATAAGATTGTTTTAGTTTCCCTTAGTATTACTATTTACTTAGATGATTGTTAGTAGCAGTAACAAATACAGTTGAAAGCATCTCAACAGTGCTAGCATCTATCCATAGTTGTCGACTGGCGATTCCTACCACCATACACCAGCTAATCTCTTGCTGGTGGTCTTGTGACTGACTCGTGAATCTTGCCCACTGGCAATTCCTTAACGCCCGTGGGCATAGTGCACATTACTTTTGTGTTTTGTGTTATATCACTGTGTGGTTATTAGTGTATTGTTGTGGAGCAATTACTGCAGTCAAGAGGTAGACTATTCATATGACAGCAGCTACTAAATCTTTAACCACCGCGATCTTATTTCTCAGCCGTTCATCATCATCCTTTACACAAGGGAGAAAGTATTATTCAACAACTACAAAATTGTTTGCAATGAGTGCATCATCAGAAACAACCAAAGCACTATCACCTCCAATCGCTCGTCGGGAGGAAGATCGTGTAGTATATGCAGGAGTTGCACCTGAGGGTTGGGATCCTAAAATGGTATGTTCAGTAGTGATATATGATGTACATACATATTGCAATGAATATGTGTTTTGTTTTCTAATTATTTCTTACTCCACTACACTCTCGTTATGTAATACTTTAAATGATATAATGATAAATCTATTAAGCCCCGACAATCGAATGATTCTCAAGAGAAGTTGTTAGATCCTGCTGTTCCAATTCCTGATCCATATGGATGGCTACGTGATGATAAACGAGAAAGCAAGGAGATATTAGCTCACTTGAAAAGTGAAAACGATTACAGCGCATCTGCCACATCGCATCTAAAAGGATTGCAAGAGTCTCTCTATGAGGAGTTCCTAGCCAGTATTGTTGAAACGGATTATACTACTCCAAGACCTCGTGGAGACTACTGGTACTATTCTAGGACGTTCAAAGGGTAAGATATGGTTTGTTGAAAGATTTATGTGCATGTATTTCTTTGTTGTGTATATATATGCCACACATCTAATGTCTATACTCTCATGCTGAATGTTTTATGTGCATGTATTTCTTTGTTGCGTATTATATATTGTGCACACATCTAATGTCTATACTCTCATGCTCTTTACTTTGACATAGATTATCCTACCGAACATACTGTCGGGCTCCAAAAAGTACAGAGACGTTTACTATCGATTGGGATGGAACAAAGGAATCACCAATCATGCCTGATGAAGAAATATATTTGGACGTAAATGAACTCGCAAAGGAGAATTCTTATTGTAGTGTGGGGAGTGTTAAGACGAGTCCATCGAAGAATCTCCTTGCCTATTCAGTTGACTATTCGGGAGATGAGAAGTATGAGATGCATGTAAAGGATTTGAAGACAGGTGAAGATGTTGCACTGAAGGAGATCGGTAGTGATTCCTTGTTGGAGGTCGATGGGTTGCTCTGGGGAAAGGACGATGATACACTTTACTACATGACCATGGATGATCAACACCGACCATTCCGTCTATATCAGCGTAAGAATTGGAAGAGTGACAATCCAACTGATACCTTGCTGAAAGAGGACTTGGATGATCTATTTTGGTGTGGTTGTTTCAAGTCTCTTGATGAAAAATATATCTTCTTTGAATCGGCCAGCAAGGAGACTTCTGAGATTTGGTATTTATCCACTGACGAAGAAGAGAATGCAGAGATGAAGTGTATTGCTCCTAGGAGAGACAAAGTATTGTATGAAGTTGAACATGGTCACGGACAGTGGTGGATTTCGACAAATGTGGATGGCTCACCAAACATGAAGCTTGTGTCATCACCAGGAATAGCTGATAGTGCAAAGGATTGGAAGTTGGTTGAAGATGCTGATGGGAATCCTCTCTTCGATGGCAGCCTTACAAGGGCACTGGACTCGGTATTAGTTTTGGATACTCATCTTGTGATGCAAGGAAGAGAGGGCGGTATACCTAGGATCTGGATATTCGATATTGAGTCGGAAAAGATGAAAAGGTTGGAGTTTGAGGAGACAGCATATGATGTTGGCATGCTTGCTCACTACGAGACTGATACAAAGAGTATCGGTATTGCATATGACAGTATGATTACTCCCACCTCATCCATCGACATAAAGCTTGACGATGATACGGAACGAACAATCTTGAAGGCAAAAGTTGTTCCAAATTATAACAAGCACGACTATGGTTGTGACCGTTTGGATGTATTGAGCAGAGATGGCAAGACAAACATTCCCATCAGTGTAGTGTATAGGAAGGAAACAATGGCAAAGGTCAAGGCCGGTGAACAAGTTCCAGTTCATCTATATGGTTATGGATCATATGCTGCGTGCATGGAGAGTGACTTCAGCACCACACGACTTCCATTACTCGACCGTGGCATGATTTATGTGATTGCACATATCAGAGGCGGAGGTGAAATGGGACGTCAATGGTATGAGGAACCAAACGGAGCAAAGTATCTCTGCAAGCAAGTAAGTATCACCTTTGTAGTTTTTGTGACATGTATTTCAGCTCATACTTATTCTCATGTGAAATCTCTTCAATTAGAACACCTTCAATGACTTTGTTGATACAGCTAGGTATCTTATCGACAACAAGTGGACATCGCCTGATATGCTTTCTTGTGAAGGAAGATCTGCCGGAGGTTTGCTCATTGGTGCATCGATCAATCAGGCTCCCGAACTATTCCGCTGTGCAATTCTAGGCGTGCCGTTCGTAGATGTCGCCTGTACTATGGTTGATGCTTCAATCCCCTTGACCAGTGGAGAATGGGTCGAATGGGGAAATCCAAAGTGAGTTATGCCTTTCCTCATTTTTTATTCTGAATTATCTGACAAATATACTCATTCTTTGTTTCATATTGCATCTACCAATCCACAGTGAAGAAAAGTATCATGAGTATATGATGAGTTACTCGCCAATGAATACTGTTCAGAAAGGAAAGAAGTATCCTGCTTGTTGGTTGACTGGTGGACTTCATGACCCGAGGGTAGCGTATTGGGAACCGTCTAAATTCGTAGCAACCCTGAGAGACGCCAATCCTAACAATGAATACCCGTTCTGTATGAAGCTCGACTTGAGTGCTGGAAAGTCCGCGTTACTATTGTTTTATGATATGAATTCATGCATTCAATATATACCTCGATTTGCCTTGTTTTATTGCCTTTGTAATCCACATATACTAACATAAGTTACAATCATCTCTCCCGCCAAACGCCACCTTCCAGGACATTTCTCAGCATCCGACAGGTACAAGTACTATCGAGAGCTTGCTTACGACTATTCTTTCCTCTTGGATCAACTGAGCCTTGCAGATAAGAAGTAAGTAAGTTCCAACTAGATGAAAGTAGCACATCTAATCTAAAAGTAAAGGAAGATTCTCACGTCTCAAAGTATCAGGGAAGAAGTGAGCGAGTTTCCAACTAGATGAAGTAGAATCTTAATCTAAGTACAGGTGACACTGATAGACATGCCAGGCTCTGCCGCAGGCCTACTTATTTATTTAGAATCGGGATGTTACATACTGGGAGATTGTTAGTGAGGTACATACCCTAGGACACCAGTATCCGAGACCGCTTAGGAAATGTCCGTACGAATTAAACCCAATATCTTACGGTCATACGGTACTTTGAGAATGATGAAATATTATTACAGTGATTTGATATGTCATGTTATGGTACCTAGTTAGTTTGCGGAGGGCGAGTAATTGATAACTTTTATATATTGGCATTCAGTATCAAACCCATTTAAATGATTAACTGGCGGTAACAGTCTTCCTTTCACACACACAAAAGTAACAAGAAGTAAAAACTTTTGCATTTATTGAGGTGACACGTAGCCATAATATTGTGGATAAAAAGGAGCCCAATAGTACTGCTTCAAATATGACAGAAGAAGATGGCGATGATACTTCTCATCAACAAGATTGGCATACAGAAATGTTATGTAGAATGTTTCTAAGCTGTAATGAGCAAGAATTGCAATGGTTAGAAAAAGAGGTACAATCAGCCCATTTTAAAGGTGTACAAGCAGATAATACTTCTTCCACTTCACATCATCCAACATACAAAATACCGACAGATACATCATTAATTGATGAACAGGATATATTGGCATACAATATACCGACAGATACATCATTAAATAAAGAACATGATACAGCGGAGATAGTTGATGAAACTAATACCAAGGGCGATACTAAAATTGGTAGCAGTTGTTATATATCATGTGCTCTTGCTAATGAAACACAACAACAACCTTTAGATTCTACAATGCTATCACTTGTTCCAAATATACTTAGTACTACATTTGATGAAGATAGTAATAAAGTTGAGTTTGAAAAACCTCTACAACTACCTCCTTCATGGAAACGATCAGATTATGCATCTAAAACACTTACAGAACTTGAACAGCATATAATTGATTTAAGTACAGGAGGAGGTTCTTCGAGGGAAAATGATGTATTAATTGGTAACAACAATAGTGGTAATATCACAAATGATACAAATAGTTCAAATTCTAAAAGTCCAATAAAGAACTATGAATTATTTCCAATCCTTTATAATGAGTGTTCACTCACTGCATTTGCGAATTGGGCCATGCTTGATAGTACGATACAATGGGATAAGTGTAAAGAGAATCATGAAAGACATCGTGCCGCAAATAGGTCAGAATACAAAGTTACAATACCTGCACCCATGTTTCACATGTGCGGTGTCTGTGGTGGATTTGGACATTATGAAGTGGAATGTGAATCAATACACGAGAACAGATTACAAAAGAAGAAAAGAAGAGTGGAGCAGACTGAAAGTAAAGACAGTTTATTGAATGAAAGAGAACAAAATATAGTAGTGTCAAGTCTATCAAAAGAAGTACACACCCAAAGAATGCAAGAACAGAGTCTTAATGCAGAGAGACAGATACTAGTGGACAAAAATCCTACTTCAGATGATCAATACAAATCCATGGCATGTTGTAAGATATGTTTTACTAGTTTGGATGATACAACCATGTTAGTTTGTGATGGATGTGATGGCCTTTTTCACTGCAGATGTTTAAATCCACCCCTAAGGAGTATCCCTACTGGGGATTGGTTTTGTGATAAGTGCGCATCACACGATGATGATGTCAACTCCATTGTAGATGTTGAAGGCTGTGGAGATTTTGTAATTGAACAACGAAAGCGTTCTGTTGCAGAGGAAGCTAATATGGACGGCACAGGGATCAACAGAGGCCTAACAAAGGATTATTGGACTACTGCCATCTCATTACTGCCAGCTCCTATCCCCTCAGTTGCAAAAACTAACCTTTATCTATACAAACACTTAGGACGAGAGAATGGCGGTAAAGACTTCTTCATTGGCGAGGTGTGTTGGGCACAACGATCAAATGTTTGGTGGCCTGCAAAGGTCAAACATAACAAATCAAGACGAGTCAAAGGAATATCCAAACAACAGACAATATATACATTATCATTCTTTGCACTTGATGAGGAAACAGACGTTCCAGACACGGATATCTTACCATTTATTCCCTACTATGAAGATATTGGTCATCGACGACTCATAAGCGAGAAAGATACTACTTTTCATAACGCACTGGTGGAATGTGTATCATCATTAGGAATGAAGTCACTCGGGCAGTGTCTGCAGCTAGCTCGCGATGGTATTCAATTTGCCGCTGACGAAAATGGTGGTGAGCATCGCAACCTACTGCCAATTGGCTTCAAAATTCCTGAAGATTGGGAGACTGCTGATATCGATGTCATCAGAGATGAAGTATTCTTATCAAAGTCAAAAAGTAGTAAGAATGCATCACCCCGAAGCCGTAAGAAGGCTAGTGCTAAGAAAAAGCAAGACAGTACAAATGATGTCAAAACAAGCTACAAACCAATGGTGCAGGAGTTCAATGCCGATGATCTTATTGGTGGTATTGTCTCATGGAAATCAGACTTGACTACTGCTTCTGAAGTTCGATATGGCTTGGTTATTTCACTTGACACTACAACTGAAACGGTGTTAGTCCGTATGATATCATTGCCAGGTAGTGATGACGAACTCTTCTACAAGAATACATCAGAGAGTTTTATCATACACACGAGTAATCTAGGAGCTACAATGTGGGTTTCACTGAAAAGCATCCGATTTGTATCAAGCAAACCATCACTTGAAGACCTAGATGAGTTTAAAAAGAAGTTACAAGTTGGCATTCAAAATGAAACAGATTCATATGGCAAGCAGTTTAAAGAAGAGGCAACGATACGTGAACGATTTACTCTGGAATTGCAGGAGATTGATGATCACTAGACTGTTTGGAAATCAATACATATAATTTAATATAAAGAAAAGTTGAGAATGAATAATAATAAGAGGGAGGGGAGAATGAAGTGTGGATAAAGTTGTCCTTTTCTCATGGTATCTTTTTGATTCTTTCTGTCAACATACAACCTCCAACCTATCTATGTACTCGTAAGTACACCAAACTTTATGTTTGGTTTATGTAGGATCGCAACAGGAGCTGCTTTATTTGCTTTAGATCCATATTTGCAAGTAACTATGTCTTCTAGAACACAAATGCAATCAACAAAGTCCCAACCATCAGCGTGTGTATCAGATTGTGGTTGCCATCATGACGATGTGATACATCATCACACACTCAACCAAGTACAAACAAAATCACTGGCAAAGAGATTGTATTCGCTGACGAGTTGTCAGAACTAACAAAGATTATGGATGACGACACTCACATGGTATTATGCAAGCCTAAATCTACCCCAGGTTTCATAAAGAAATTATCAGATCAATCTATTCTTCCCGAACATTTATCTTTTGAAGGAATGGTACCTGCTTTGCCTGGATTGGTGTCAGAGGTATTGAAGAAGGTATGTATATGTGCATATCATGTGCTCTCTTTTTCTCAACTCATATCTCACATACCATATTATATAAAGTACATTCATGTACCTTATCCAATACGATCTCGACCAAGCGCATTGAACGAGGATGAGATTGATGAGCTAGTAGAATATGTGGATCAGATTGTACAAGTGTTTACTGACATTGCTATCAAATCTGGACACCTAGACGAGAGCGATGATAAGATTCCATATGTTCATGTAAAGATTGCAGTAATGACAACAGATGGTTGTCGGTACTGGCATCAAGATTGTGTTCCGTTTAGATTACTTTCAACACTAAAGGGTCCATGCACAGAATATGTACTACCCCAACATTCCAGAGCCACCTTGGAGAATCGACAGAATAATTCTAAGCATGCAAAACCAATGAATCTAGGCGATGTTGCGATATTCAAGGGCAGAGGAGATGCCGACGCCACACAAATTTACAACATGCCAGGCATTGTGCATCGTTCGCCTAGACTTGATGATACCGGTTTGAACCGTCTGTTACTTGTAGTGGATATACCACAGGAAGGTTGGCATTTCGATTGAATGTAAAAGTAGTATTGATTGTACAGAAGTACTCTGCTCACTTGACTACCTTTTCCCTCGTTTCCCTCCCTTCTTCTTTTTATTCCATTTCGACTTTAATTTCTTTGTGTCAATTGTACCGCTACTCTGTCCTTTATTTGAAGTAGTCTTGCGAAGAACATTCTTTGGTGCCATTTCTATCTTGTCTTCAGGTAGCTCTCCTCTATTAGCCGCCTCCATTATCCTCATCTGTTCTTCTTCCTTCAATGAATCATAATCTGTGCTGCTTTTCTTTGGATTGTAAAATTCCGGTTCTCGAAGGCCAGGTATAAAAGGAATAGGCGTAGTTTTGAACATGTCGGGAAATACAAGCAGTGGACTTTGCAAAGTATGGCTCGGAAGCTTAATCTTGAGTATTTGTGATTCATCTAAATCATCCACTGTCATGTCTTGTTTTTCTACTACTATACTACTCTTTCTTTTCTTTCCTCTTTTGGGTATCGATATGTTAGAACCAAGTATGAATACACCCTCGCCCAAGGCAAATCCACCTTGGGCTTTTGCTGCTTGTCGTTCCGCCATTTTTGATAGAAAATCTTTGACATACTCGCCTTCATCCATAGTCTTTGCCTTTGCACCCATTGGTGGTAAACCAATTGCATGTCTAACACTATCATTTCGCATTGCATTTGATTGTATTAATGTAAATACCATACTAGTAGCCAAATATAGTTGTACACCACTCGATTGCTGGGCCATAAAACAAGGCATGAAGATAGCAAGCGTTTGGAATGCATCCTTCAATATCTTCGCCATGTTTGACTTACTACTAGCCTCGCCACTTAATGATCGTTTACCGATGGCAGTTTCAACATTAAGATATAATAATGCACCAGTTGCAATCGGTAGTCCATAATATGGATCAGCTTCAGTCAAGTCTGTTATCCAAAAGAATGATGAATCAACCAACTGTTGTGCAAGTTGTGGATCGGAACCTTCAATAATCTTCCGTAAATCTGATGCAAAGTACATGAAGAATGGTATTTGCAACAAAGGTGATTTGAATACATCAAATAGATTCACTTGATTGAGCTTGAATAATCCACGGAGTGTACTTAAACTCTTTGTTAATACTTCCATTTGACCTCTCATTGTTTGTTGTGATTTGAAACTACCCTCTTGACTAAACATATTGGCAATCTTTAATGTTTTCATACCACTTGTAAAGTTACTTAATACATATTGCACTTCTGGTGAAATCTTGCCAAACTTTACAGATGTCTTGGCACCATTAATAGCTATTGGAAGCATGGCTGATCGGATACATATGTTTGTTAATGATATACATGCCCAGTATGGTAAGTGTAAATGTGTGTGAAAGTTGACAAGTAGTAGTCCAGTACCACCCCATATAGTTGCATTAGTAATGAAATCAGGTGCTGGTGGTAGGTATGATGTTAGTTGTTCCGTAATAGTTTCAGTTGTAGATGTTGATGATGATGTACCATCTGTAGACATGAATCGAGCTGATATACTTGATATTTGTGATAATGAAGTTGAGTATCTTCTATTAGCAACATCACATGACATATATGTATTGCAACTTCTAATTGGATTCAAAGATGACTCATTGTAGTCTTCTTGACAATAATATAAATCTTGACTGCCGGCCAAAGGACATAAGTTTGATACTCTCCGCCTCCTTCTCAATAAGCTCGATGCACATCTTAATCTACTTCTCGATAACATGGTACCATATAGTATATCAACTAATGTTTATATCAATAACAACTCTCTATCATCATCACACAATCAACTCAAATATAATAAGAAGATGCCATTACACGTGTAATCAGCTCATTGTGTTCTGAGATCTATGATGATCAAACAGATAACAGATCGATGCAATAGGCACTCATGAGACTAGCTATAGCTGTATGAGTAGTAGTATGTATTTATCTGGCAAGGAAGTATTTATGTATATATTTATATATTCTATTGTGTTCATGTGTCTTGTATTTTCAATCACCCTCCCGATCGGTATCAAGAGTTCATCAATTGGACTAAGGTGAAGCTATCATCACCACCCTTGTAGAACTTCCCATTACTCTTCGAGTCTTCAACTTCCATATCATCACCAAGTTCTCTTGGACAGCCAGTAACTCCAGTCACTAAAGCCAGTGGCTTACCATCTTTGTCGATGACCATTTGCGGCCTTTCTCTTCTTTCACATGTCATGCTAGATCCATCGGTAAATTGAATAGTTGTATCGAATGCACCAACTCTCGGCTCACTCCAGTTTACACCATCTAAACTCCAAGAATGCCCACCTTGCTTCAACTTTGGTTGACACTTGTATGGTAGTGCATTAAAAAGCATATGATAGTTACCACGATGGTCTGTAAATACACTAGGATCTTCTCCGGTATGATTAAAGATCGGCTTATCACTTGGTAACGTGCATGGGTCGTCATCAGATGGACAGTATTGATATGATATGCCTTCATCCGAGCATGTCGGAGAAGGTAAATCCATTCCATCTGCTCGATAAAAGAGATATGTCGATCCCTCGTCTTTCAGTAGTGGTCCAGGGTTTTGTTGTGGACTTAAAATCATTGGCATATCCCACTCTTTGCCTTCATTCTTTGATATCATTCTCACTATTGGTCCAGTTGAATCTGATATAGAATACAAGTGCCAGTCTCCGGTCGTTGGTGATATGTGTATACTAGGGTTGTGGTGTTCTACTGGCAATATCACTTTTCTTCTCATATAAGGTCCTTGAATGTTCCTTGATGTAGCTAATACTATTCTCGAATGAGTCTCCCAATTGTTCAGTCCACATCGTTTTTGTGTTTTAGTATCTTCTTTGCATATGATCTCTGATAGATACATCTGATAATCTCCATTATTGCCCTTTTGTACTATCGAACCACCCCACGATGAGTGGTCTTCATGGAGGTAACCTAACCGTGATTTGTCAACTGGTTTAAACTGTAAATATGAGCAATCGATTCCCTCTGCCCATGCATCGCATCGACATTTGCCATTGCGAGCACATACACCACTTAGAGAGCAGTCTAAATCAGTTTCGCATTTCCATTCCGATGATCGTAACAACCCACTTATTCGTCCACTACTTATTCGTCCATCTACACAAGTATTGTTGCATGTATCATCATAGTACTCTCCATTTCCTTTGAATTGCTGGATAGGTGTTCCCACGGCAAGGATACATACCGATCCAGCATCGCATCTATATTCAGGAGGTGCATCAGGTGAACGTTGTACTCGACATGGCCTAGATCCTTTCTCAAAGTTGCAGAGCCCAAAACTACAGTGTTCTTTTGGTTCAGTACTCACATGCTTCCCTTCATCATTAGCACAGAATGGTGGGCTTCCTGTTGTTTCATGACACCCTAAAGGACACTCAAAGAGATTTCCACCTCCCTTCGCCCTGCATATGTCACCATGTCGCGGTTCGTAATCATGTCTTTCCAATTCAAATCGTTTATCAGGACACAGGTGACTCCACCATGCCTTGGTCTTCGAGTTGTACATCTCTTGCAATTCTAACTCTTGTTTGGTTTTATTACCAACTCTTTTGACTTCAAGGAAACCTTCCATTACTGTATACGAACCCTCCTCGGCAAAGGGATTATTCCTCTTGTGTGAGTCTGCATCGAGTTGTCCAAATGGCTTTTTTGCTTTATCTGTTGTTGCTGCAGTATTATCAATTGCACTACTGCTAGTATCGATACTTGCCAATATCTCATCGATAATTATTATGAGTAACATTAATATTATGGTTGATATAAGTTTATTTGTTTTCAAGTATGATAATAAGTTTTGTAATATAAGTTTGCATAATTCAACATTACTAAGTTCCTGTATAGGTCGTTGATTTAGTGGTTTCTCCTCTTCCTTTGTTTCTTCTTCAACCTTGACATTATAGCGTTCATACAATTTAGACCGACGAGATGTTTCTTTTTGTTTAGTAGATGATCTGTTTGATCTTCGAGATCCTGCCATTTTTTTTATATGTACTTATATTATAATGATAATTTGTTGCAGCAATATTTTGTGCATGTGTTTAGTGTCTTTGCAAAAAGCAATCTTCGTACAGACCGGAGACCAACATCAATCGATAGATAATTTAACACTGATATATTGACAACACCCACGGTATACGAACTACTTTAGTTCAATGTTATCAATAACACCACAATGAGTTGTAGTGCGGAGTATGGTAGGTATCGTAGGTCATAATAGACAATAAATTTTAAGAGTATCCTCTGAGGTATCGTACCCTATGATCCTTACACTCATATTTTTTTTGTGTTTGCAACTAATCGGCATCTATCGGCTGTTTAATATTGCGTCCAATTCACCCACAATATGATACTTCTACTATCACTATTAATACCTGTAGTAACAGCACTACATGCCGATGAAGCCGGTATAAATGATTTCTTACTAAAATCTGCAGGACACGGTGATATTGGTGTTAATTATGCCAAGTTAGTTTCAACCACACAATCTAATAAGAAAGACGGTGAGGATGTATGGGTAACTAGTCAGAGTTATAAATATCCCAATGTTATTGTTGATTCGTCCTTAAGTAGTGTTGCGAGTGGTGGATACAGTGTTGGTGGTGGAACAAGCACTTCAAGTGATAATTACTGCTCTATCTCCGCACGTAATGTGATCTCTGGTGTTATTTTATGGAGAGTTAATGCCTGTGCTTCTTCTGCTAGCAGTAATAGTATTGACAA
>Ga0075439_12278_pt1 | contig 14886 bp, 10 predicted proteins | sample MintriSingleCell_FD_74264 | JGI IMG/M metagenome (GOLD analysis project Ga0075439, IMG submission 74264) | Marine eukaryotic communities from Monterey Bay, USA to study complex ecological interactions - Minidiscus trioculatus JGI Plate_4_G5... | ecosystem: Environmental > Aquatic > Marine >... | reverse complement strand
TTTGTGGTAGGTGGCTGTGTGTTGTGTAGGGTTGAGAGTAGTAGAATTAGTTGTGTGAAATGAGAGGATAAATGACAAGTATTACTCACCTCTTCGTCCTCGGGCTTCGTCTCAACTGCTACTACTTCCACCGTCTCTTCTGTTGCCAACTTCATCTTGGCTATATTAATGTCAGTCAATTAGTATCGAAGCAAAGAAATGACATATGAAGTGAGTATGTGAGCTCTTCTCTCTCACGTTGTGTGTCATTTTCATTTCATTTTAGTAGCTACATACTCACGTACATCTTGCTCACAACTCTCACCATGTCATCCTCTACTAGAACAACGGAATGAATAAACAAACACAATCAATGCTGACAATACCATAGCTCATCACTAATACTGATAGTAGACAATAATGCCATCAAGGAAGAGAGCCAAGGGCAAGGCACGTAAAGCAAAGGCTAGAGAAAGTAATTGCAATCTAATCCTACATAATGACAATGTTTGTCGACATGGTTGTGAGGTGATTAGTAAAGATGACGTATGTTACAAGTTTGTTGAGCAGTTTGAGGTTGAATTGAATGCAGTCTATGACTCAAAACTAGAACAGTACAAACTCAGTACGTTGCTCAGTGATATCGTTGAACAAATGAAAGCAAGAAAGGAATACAGCATGATTTGGGATAATGATAGCAAAGAGACCCAACAGAAGCTTCAATCTCTCTTCATTCATCTCGGGACAAACCTTCTGCTCCGAGACAATAAACAACGCTCAGTCAACTTGGCTAGTGCAGCAGCTGCTTTTTCTATTACTTCTAGCCACGACTTTGACTATTGGAAGGCAATGGACGCAAGCAAAGACAGAGTAACGCTACGAAATGTAGAAAGTGGTTTGGCTTATGACAGTGCCAAGCTCTTCAAAGAAAGGATTCCTTGTCAATGTTTGGAGAAGCTGTATGTGAGAGAGAGATCGAAACCAAGACTGTCTGATTGTTGTAATTGCCAAGTAGAGAAAGACAGACGAGAATTGTATCTTTGTTCAAACTGTCTCTATCATCACTATTGCGGTGTTGAGTGTCAGGCTGCAGCATGGCCGAAACATAAGTCAGTTTGCAAAGGCTTTAACCCCCGAAACGATTGCGGTGTATAGGCGACTCAAGTATGGTGCAGATTAAACTTAGATCCTACTTCCTTTTCATACACAGTGTTCATAACTTAAGTTTATATCTTAGCTTTACTTCCTATTCACATCATATCATACCACTCTTCTTCTCCTACTCTTCTCCATATCACAACGAAAGGACATACTGTCCCTCAATCTTGAATATCTTATTATAACTACTGCTACTTCTGTTCGATCCTTGTGACGAAGTTGATGATCTTCTCCTACTCTTTGATCTTCTCCTCTCCTTCTTCTCATCTTTTGCCTGCTTCTCCTCTTCTACCTCCTCCTTCTGCTGCTGCTGCTGCTGCTGCTCCTGCTTCTGCCTTTGTTGTCGTTGTTGCTGCTCCTGCTGCTCTTGTATCAGAGAAGGCAATTGTAACTTATAACAAACAGGACATTCTTCCAATAACGTTAACCATTTGTTAGTCTTGGTACTATATCGTTTTAAATGTACGTATGAATGATGTGGACAACATATATCTGGGAATGATATTTCCATTTGATGTACTGAATGGGTGGTAGAACATTCATCTTCTTCTTCTTCGGTATGATCGTCACATGTTATGGTTAGAGCAGTGGTGGATGTGGTGCATGATGAGATTCGTCTTGTTGGTAGATATTCTTGAGAAGTACTCATAGCAGTAGCAGTTTGAGATGCAAGTTGATTAATATAAGATTGCTTCTCTTCAAATGTTGGTACTATATTCATATCATCTATATCATTATTCGACTGACGTTTTGTAGCTGTTAATGTCATATTCGAAATATTAGTTGATTCATATGTCGAATGTTGTCTCGTACCTCTTGATGATGAACGTCTACCTCTTGATGAAGAAGAGCGTTGTCGTCTACGTGGTTGTGGAGAGGGATGCTTCCTTGATTCTTTTGACCGTGATGATGACCGAGATCGTTCCTTTGTCGATGATGAATGAGATCTTCGTCCTCGATTGGATACTGTCGTAGCCGTATGTGGAGGAGGGTAGCTATACTGATTAGATACTTCATACTGCTGTATCGACGATGATACCAACTCTTGTTCAGTAGTACTACATACAGCAGCACTACGAAGATTCTTCTCTCGAATTTCATGTAGTCGACGATTATTCTCTTGATACTCGTGTAGAATAGTGATCTCATCTTGACTAAGTAATGTATCGGTGGTACGATCACTACCGTCGATGATTTGCAATGCCTTTGCATGGCTGTTGTTGAGATCTTTCTTAGCAGACGTAGAGGCAGAGGATATCGATGGTTTGGACGACGATGATGTTAGTTTCTTGATGCTTGGGAAGGATACCTTGGAGATACTTGGACGACGTGGCCATAACTTGCTGCTACTAGTATTAGAGTTGCTACTACTGCTGCTGTTACGTCGATTGAAACTCATATTACTGCAGTGCTGACGCTGCATCGTTGATTGAAATAGGATAATAGTAATAGTAATAGTAGAGAAGGCAATTGCAATTGTGCAGGGGCTGTCGTCGATTGTTTTTTTTATGTGCTTAATTCATTGCAATAATATAGCAATAGCAGTACAAACCTCCACAACTTTACGATCAACCAACATTACGATCAACAATATATTAAGATTAGAGACAGTCGCCTGATCGTTGAGTGGAGTTAGATGGTGAATAGAATAATCATTGAAGCGGTTCTAATGTGAGGCAGTGGTGTGTGAGAAAGAGGCATAGGCTGATCTGCTGCCCTAAGACAAAAATGATGGTCATCGTAATCAATTTTTACTGGGATGTCTTGGAGTATCTTTTGCAGATATAAGAATAAAAGTCAAACGACTTTTATGAGAGTAGCATAACATAAGGCATAAGGAGGCTTGGGAGATAGAAGGAGTAGTAGGTGTGTTGTTGCTATAGTAGCAACACAGTAGTAAGTCAGGCTGGCGTATACATTTTACGATTTTATATCTGTTCATGTGCTGTTTCTTATGTGGCGGCGGTGGTCTATGGAGTCTAAGTATCTAACTTTGAGATTGCAAAAGATTTTTTTGTGGTTGTGAGTTGTGTTGTCTTGGCTTGCTGTAGGTATGATATCTCCCTCACTTGATAGCCGCCAGATTAACCTTTAAATTTAAATTATCTATACATGCTGACCGGCAATAATTTCTACCCCCTATTCTAACAAACAGGAACTACAATATTTGAGCCAAGTCAGAGATACAGAAATTTTTGACACAAAGTATTACAGCACAGAATATAATATATACCACCCTATCAGCAGCGGTCATTAATAGAAAATTAGATATAGATTAAAGATATGAGTAATCAAGTAGTTCTACCTCGACGATCGAGACGTCTTGCAACATTTGTACCTGCATCACGTTGGATTAGTATTGGTTACTCAAATGAGGATGCTCAATTGATGGAAAAGTTGCAAAATGATATGAAGAAGTATTGTGAAGATAATGATGATAATACTGAAATCGATCTAAGAGGAAGAATGGAGCCTGGTGCTGTTCTTCCTCATCATGATATGATGCTACCTCATTGGAAAAAGTTATTCAAAGCACTACATGAACGTACTAATGTTAATGTCAATATGATCAAGATCTTTGGCATTTCTCTACCCGTGTCAGTATTGGATATCATGTTTAACCAGTCATCCAATATAGAATATTTTGGTTTACTAAATGTTGGATTGGGGAATGAAGGATTACTACGTTTGTCATCTTTTCTGAGGGAAAAATCAAGTGTGAAGAGTCTTTGTATTGGTGGGGATTTGATCGATGATATGTCAATTGCTAGTTCATTATCAGATGCGGTGAAGGATCACCCTACTCTTGAGAAATTTATACTAATTGCATGTTTTCATTTTGAACACGATACTGATATTATTGGAAAGATCCTCGAGGGATGTAAGGGATTAGACGGCATTTGTATAGCGAAATGCAATGTCGGATCTGATGATGTTAATCTCTTGGCAGACTTTATTTGCAGTAACCATCCTACTAAGACTATTCAATTGGATGGCAACAATATCTTAGACAGAGATACGCTAGTGTTGGCAGCAGCATTGAAGAGAAATACAAATCTGAGGCAGATAGATCTGAGACGTAATGTCATAACAGAGGAAGGGGAAAAGACTTTACTCAATGCTATGTTTGATCCGAGAAGTATGGATTCAATTGTTGATTCAAATCACACATGCATGGCCTACACATTTGACATCACGGATCAGTCAGTCGTAGCTCAGCGGCTTCCCATTGAAACAGGAGTTCTCGAAATTAATGAAATGGACATTAGTATTGGGAAAAAGATTAGGAAGAAGTTAGTATTGGCATTATGTGGAGTAGATGGGGGTCTTTTTGATCTATCTCATTTGAATGATCTCTCTCTTCCATTGATGCCTCGTGTATTAGAGTTAGTTCAGGGGCATACTCAAATTAGAACTAGACGATGTGACGAGAACCAATTGGAGAAAGATGCCTTGTCGAGGCTCTTTCATATGCTACGGGGATGGGAGTTGCCTCTGCTATTTGAGAATTTGAGCCCTAACAAAGGGGCAGCCAGGAAGAGAAAGAGGAAGGCCACTCGACGTTGATGTTAGTGCCTAGGTGCCATTACCTCTGGTAGCTTTAGCTGTGTAAAGTATTACATACCTACTCAAGCATATTTAAGAGTCGTTTTCTTTCCAATAGTTTCGTCTACATCTTAAGATTGTATTACCCTTCTTCAAAACATATAATTAAACGACTTGTCAACTTGGCCTTGACGGAAAGCTCCCAAACTCTACACACATTACCCCAATCTTCATGGACTTTAATCCCCATTCTTTAGACTCTAAACCGACTTCTTGGGAGGTTGCTTCGAGTTCATAATAGTACTGCAAATCTCCAATGTACCCTCGACATAGTTGATTACACTCAAATCCTCAAGGTCGTCGCCATAAGGATCCTATATATAAAAGAGGGGAATGGGATAGAGATACAAGAAGTCGACATGAGATATGAGCATCGTGTAACGAGGACAAGTATGCACCTCATATTGACACAACTCCCAGCCCTACTACTTACAATCATTTTGGTACCAAGGGATCGTAGTCCAACCACGAAGATGCACTGCAAAAACACGATAATACCATTAAGGATGTCCAATCCAATATAAGTCTCTTCTCCCCACCCGGCAGAATATGCCGTATCAATAGCAAACAATGGCAAGTACAAGGCACTTAACAATACCAAGAAGTGGATGTAGAAGAAGTGTGGTGGCTGGTCGGTGTAATCATACATGCCATCCATTGCAGCACGAAAGGCTAAGATACGGTCATGCATCAACTTCTCTTGATAACTATCCAAATATCCAGCCTTACGTGCCTCCACTACATCCTCTTGACACCAGGTTACCAACTCCTTCATACACAATCCACTATTATCCATATCATGACGATTAATCTCCTCCATTTCATCCGTTGTTAACAAATCATTCTTCTTATTGTATACATCAAAGAAGTAGGCCTTACTATAGGGTGATCCTTGACCGATTGCATTTAGGCCCACGTATCCAGCGATTTGGGCTGCATTAAAGTGACGAACTAACTTGTCTGCCATATCCTTTGGTAATTGAGTACGTGCTAATCCAGCCACATCTTGGATACGTCCAGACTTTATATTAAAAGGTGGACATAAGATGTGAGTATAAATGTTGTGAACACATGATGTGGACAACACCAAACAACAGAGAACAATAACTTACGCATGCCTTACTAAAACCATACATCTCCAAAAATCGTGCATTCGTCTGATTCACAAACAATACTAAAAAGAATGACAAGAAACCACCCAATATTCCAACATTTGTCTTTTCCAATAACGCCACACTATCTGGTACATAATCAATCATATTAGCAACTATTCGAATGCCGATGTAAACTGCTAATGTTAACCAAACTAATAGGTCGGTTGATACTTCTTTTAAACATGTTCCGGACCAGAATAATAGGAGACTGATGGACAAGGTGTACATGATATTATGAATACATGAGAGAAGGTGCATAATAAACGGTATATAAAAAGCACATACTACTAAAACACTCACCGCCAGAATGGTAGTTCAGCCTGTTGTTATATTATATATATATATTGTGGAGAAGGTGCACAACATGTGAGAAGTGCAATAAACAGCATTAATAAACGGTCAATAAACGACGCAACAAACTACACTCTAGCCTCTACATCACAAACATACACAAACTACTCACCCTTAACAATATCTCACGTCGATGCCGTTCAATACTATTTAATTCCTCAAACGTCGGACGGACCTCCTCAACAATTTGACGGTTACTAAATTTATTGGCATAGGGGTCACCTTTTAGATATTGAACTGGTTTGCCATCGGCTCCTACCTCGTTACCCCAGGAGTCGGTTTTGGGTAGGTCAAGATGTGATGTTGAGGAGATTGTATCGGAGATTGGTTTTGACATTGTTAGTTGTTTATATTGGGCTACATAGAGCCGCTGAAGTTGTTGTGTCTGTGCAATCTGTTGTCCAATTAACTCTAAAAGACTCCCAATTATCAGTCGGAAAGGTGAGATCGTACTTTGTTGTTACCTATGCCTTATGCCTGGTCAATGTGATGGTAAGATGGTAAGGTAGGATACACACAGAGAGGTGCAGAGGCATATGTAGAAGTTAGAAGACAATGGTACGCAATAATGACAGTAGAAATAACATGGGTTCATCCTGGGATGCCTACAACGAACCATCTTCCAATAATAATCGTAGTTTCAATAACAACAATCGAGTGAATAATAACCGCATGCACCACCAACAAAATACTGAGCAAGATGCAGCAATATGGAATCAATATGATAAAGAACATGGAGCAGCACATCCAAATAATGCTCATTTAGTTCATAATAGAAGCTCTCAGCAGATGAATCGATATAATAATAACAATAAACAACAGTCTCAGTCGGCAATGAATAATAACAGATCACAGCAAAGTGGTGCACCTCATATCAACACTAATTATCAGCGTCCTGATCACAGTGACTCGAGGATTAATAACAACATTTACAACAATCTAGAGAATAATCAAAGCACCAGCAGCTCATACCACCCAGCACCACAGCCCACCACTCAATCCTGCTACAATAATCAACAACAACAACAACCAACATACCACTCACAAAATTCCAACTCTAATAAAATACAACTACAGGTATTATATACACATCAAAAGACTAAAAAGAAGAAATCGTGGAAGGATGGTAAGCTTATATTGACTTCTAATGGTCATTGTACTTTGCATGATGCCTGTCCAATACCAGGCCAGTCGTTTACTTCAACTGGAGGAAGAGAGGGTGGTGTTATTGATACATTGGAACTTACTAGAAGTGAAGCCCAATCTATAATTAATGGTGCCAAGAATAACGGAGGGTATATAAATGATGGTGAATTGGAGAGTGAAAAGTATTTAATACAAATTGAAGGATTATGGGTTGAACCTACTGTGAATGGTGGCGATGGTAATGGTGGGAAGAATAATAATATATTGTGGAATAAACAACCTCAACCTTCCTTATTACTCAATGGCAACTCTTCTACTGCTGGTATTTCTTCTACCAACGGTGGATTAGTAAGAGGAAAAGCCGTTGGAGGAGGAATGTCCAAACTACTAACTAAAAAGTTTGTCAAACCTCAACGTATTAAACCAATCCACCCTACTGAAAAGCGAATGAGACATTTACAATCGACTAATAGTGGTTTGGGTAATAAACGTGTGAGGCCATTACAGCCTGGTGAATTGGAACGACGATATTATGGTGATAATAGAGGTAGTAATAATGGAAGGCAAGGTGGTGGGTATAATGGGCAGCAACAGCAGGGATATGGAAATGGAGGGCAAGGAAATAACAATGGTATGCCTCAATATGATAACAATAATAATGGGTATAACCAACAGCAAAACGGTGGTTATAATCAACCAAACCAACCTCAGCAGCAAGGGATGGGGCAGCAGTCTTATCAACAGGGAAATAATAGTGTTCAAGGCTCTTCTCAGAATGATAGAGGTAGGGATCAACAACCTCCTCAATATCAACAACAGCCGCAGCAACAACAGCAGAATAATCCACCCCCAAGAGGACAGAATTCATATGAACAAAGTAATCAGCCTCGACAGAATGGATATCAGCACCAGCCTGGTCCACCGCCGCTGACCTCTTCAACATCTATTCAGCAGAGGAATAATGGTATGGATAGAGGTATGAATAGCCAAGGCGGTAATTTTAGAAGTAGTAACAACAATAGAAACGGACGCAGTATAAACAACAACAACAGACAAGGACCAGTTGCATTTCAATCAAATGAGTATGATCCTAGTGGATTTTATGATGAGGAAGAAGATAGTGATGAGGAGGAACAACATCAACAGCCTAATGGCAACAATAACACCACTGCCGATCACTCTTCTCAACAACCGAATCAGCAGCGGACGAGGGCGGTTACCTTTCAAGATCAATGTCGTGATAACGGTTACAACAACGGTTCATCTATGTCTAACAACCAACCAAGCCGCCGTAACAACGAACGATCACAAGTCAATAATGCACCTCCTAAACAAAAGAAGTCTACATTAGACCTCTCTTCCTATGCCGCGGCACCTGTTCAAGAAGTTCAAGTACCTCAACAAGATCAACAGTCCGCAATGTCTGCCTCCTTGACGTCTAATAATGATAATGATGATGCCACTATTGATACTACTGATGAGTTATTGGCCTTGTTGGGTGAAACTCCTGCGGCTGCTGCTAGTGGTAGTTCTGAGAAGGAGTCCTCGTCTGATCAGCCTTCTCAGAATGGTACAAGCTCTGCCCAAGAACAAAAGAAGGTTGCCCCTAGTCAAGTGGCAGATGATCATCAAGGCATAGATGGAAACGGAAGTAGCCAAGCTAAAGAACCAAACTCCTCCTTCCTAGCCGGTTTACTCCAGGCAGAAGAGGAGGTGAACAATCGTCCAATGAGCAGATCTGGTGGTATGAGCTATGATGATGGCAATGCCTCATTTAGTGATGGATTTGGCGGCTATGATGATGATGATGATGGGTATGATAATGATGAGGGTAATGACCAGGCAGGAGTTGACGAGGAGGCTGAGGAGGAGGTAACACCACCACCAGCTGCGGCACCAAGTCAACAATCGAGTAACTTTTCGGGCTTCACATTACCATCGGCAGATGAATCTTCTTCTTCCGAGGAGGAGGATGACGATGAATTAGACACATAGAATCATAGCACTATTATAACAGCTAGATAAAGACGAACTGTACCTATTTCTACATACTCACAATTTAAACAATCAGCAAAGTTAAGATCTTGCTGTCTATACAACTCTGTCACATGTCCATACAACTTTTACATGGCCATACTCTCATGCTTCCATCAAAAACTTATTCCAGACAGCTTTGGCAGACTCCAACGTGATCCATGCGTGGTTCACAACCAATGCAATAGGCTTGACGACACTCTCTACAACGTTTCACACCACCCAGGCCATTTGCAGCACAGTCGGCACAATTTGACACTTCCATACACCCATCACAATCAAGTTCACATACACATTCTTGACACAGATCCCGATCACAACAGTCACAATGATACAAGTCAGGATTACACTCCCTGCATGTAGTTTCGTTGCAAACGGCACACTTTTTGATTTGCAGGCCGGCATGATCATCATCATTCTCACAACAATACTTCCTTTCACAGCTTGGACAGCTTTTAAGCGTATCACTCCCTTCAAAAGTAATACAGAGTTGATTCGACCTCATTGTCCCACATGGACGATGACTTGAGGCGCACTCGGAACAAGCCATTTTATATGTATCCATACGGGGGTTCTGATATTTAAGAAGATATTTGGCACGCATCTCACTCTTCTCACTTTTACACATCAGTTCATATCCTTCATATCCGAAAGTTTGTGGAATGTACATCTCGACAAGAAAATCTTTCAATCTCATACTTGGTTCGTCGTGCCATACTTTTGGCATATGAAGAGACCTTAGTAAGTTCTGATTCTTGGCCATGATGCTTTCAACTATAGGTAATACTGCATCTGGGGACAGCCTCGGAATCATACTATCAACCTCCTCGGATACAATACACAAATCAGCTCTTTTCAACACTATTGACCCACGTAGCGGTGCTAGTCCTTCTCCTCTCACATTAATACAATGAGGAAGTCTTATCTTCTCAAGATTATTCACAGCATCAATGCATACCAAAATACCAGCAATATCACCATCGGTTAATCTCATCCGAACATTTTTATCAACATCTAAGAGATCAAGTGTCTTCCAATCCTGATTATATGTGTTCTGCCGTAAGTCACTGCTGCTCAATCTTGAATCTATCTTATGATATGGATTCGATAATATAATCTTACTTGCTTTTGATAGTTTCTGATGTTGTGGATTGTTATTAATCTTTTTGAGCTGACCAGCAGCAATCGCGGACGATAACATATCGCTTAAGCTATCATCATTCGCCGGTTCCCACCCACTCTGTTTTGCAAACTGTTTCATCTTCTTGGCCATCATATCCTTCTCATTCTCATTGTGCCCACCTAAATCATATGAGGAAGAGGGCGCAGTTAAGGCCGATGAGAATAGTGCACGTGTTGTGTGTGAAAGATATGAGGCAATATTTGCAAGAGGCGCATCTGGTAGACTTTCTAAGCCTGATGGATTCGTTCTTTGGCGTACATTTCTAATATTATTTGACTCGGCAGATGCAGCGTCGTTGTTAGTAGATGACATTGTATTGGTATACCTGTGATGTCTCAGAATTCACCACCAAATTTTGAGTTTATGTTTGATACCTTCTACCTCGGTAACTCGCAAGAGTTGCGTCTTAATATTATCGTACCACTATTGGAAAGAGCTTCAAAAATGATATAAGGAGAGTACTGACGGTATACCGGAGTGCTTTGTTGTGTACCTCGATATCGATATTGTATTGGTATCGTAGGTGCACCTGTTGTCATTTTTTCATGTGCACTTATATCAAAAATAGGCGTAAACCTACTAAGATTGACGTACCCTTTAATCGATTTAGTATGGCAATTTATTAATGGACTGGATTCTGTGGTACGGAGATTGTTTTAGTTTAAAAACCCTTTTATAATCAGACCAGCATAATTTTGAGTGTATTTGGTTGTTGTGTGATAGATTGTTATATACCCACTGCTTGTTTAGGATCGTCTATTTTAGGTTATTGCTGGTATTAATAGTATTATATACTTATCATCAGTGAGGAGTAGTTGTTTGGAGGGAGCGATAGAATATATAATCATCATGAGCACCACTCAAAATAACACAGTTGAAATTGATGATGTCTGTGATATGTTAAACAACATTAACACGGCTGATAATGAAGATAGTATATGTGCAAATTGCGGCAAAGAAGGTAGTGATGTTACCAACACTTGCAATAAATGTAAATCAGTAAAGTATTGCAACGCCGCATGTAAAAAGAAACATCGACATAAACACAAGAAAGAGTGTGAGAGACGAGTAGCAGAGTTGCACGATGAACAACTCTTTAAACAACCACCAAAAGATGAAGATTGTCCAATATGTTTCCTACGATTACCGCAACTTGGAGGGTCAGTATATATGTCATGCTGCGGAAAACTTGTATGTAGAGGGTGTTATTATGCGGTTACAAAAAGAGGCACTGCTCGTAAACTTTGCTCTTTCTGCAGAACTCCACCTCCAACCTCTGATGCGGATATGATCAAAAGATATGAGAAACGTATGGAAATCAATAATGATGCTCAGGCAATGTACAATCTGGGATGTTACTATTCTCATGGTCAATATGGATTAAGACAAAATCATGTCAAGGCATTGAAATTATGGCATCGGGCAGCAGAGCTTGGTGAGTCATCATCATATCACAATATTGGTAATGCGTTTGTTAAGGGTAATGGAGTGACAAAAGATATGAAAAAAGCTTTATATTACTATGAATTGGCAGCCATGGGAGGACATGCAAATTCAAGGCATAATCTGGGTGTATTTGAGGAGGAGGAAGGCTTTAATTATCATCGAGCATTGAAACACTATATGATTGCAGTTGAGGGTGGGGATTATAAGTCATTACAGACAATCAAAATGATGTACTCAGACGGAGATGCAACGAAAGAAGATTATGCTAAAGCATTACGATCTTATCAAGCATATCTAGCTGAGATTAAGAGTGATCAGAGAGATGAAGCTGCCGCCTCCCGAGATGAATTTAAATATTATTCTGCTTTTTAGATGGAGCTGCATCCTCTCGGCTTAACGAGCTTGATATGGCCAGTACAGTTATTCTATCTCTACACCACTTCTATGCAATAAGAACATGGCGACTCTAACAACCTACTAAGACCCGACTCTCTGAATCACATGAAATCATTACAATTATAACAGCTAGATAAAGACGAACTGTATCTTTTTCTTTACATATTCTTTACACACATTACAGTTTAAACTATCAGCAAAGTTAAGATCTTGAGATGAAAACTTATCCCAGACAGACGCTACAGACTCCAACTCCATTGTTATCCATGTTTGGTTCACAACTATCACAAAAGGATTGTTGACACTGACCACAATTCCTATCTACAAATCCATTCCCATTCGTTGCACAATCGACACAATGTCCCTCTAAGCACTCATCACACGAGATTCTATCTACACAGTCTGTACATAGATCCCGATCACAGCATTCACAATGATATAATTCAGTACAACCCCGACACTTCCTTTTCTCACAAACATCACACTTATCGATTTGATCTTCAGCACATGATTCACTGCAATACTTCCTTCCACATTTTGGATTTGGACAGGTTTCTATCCTTTGACCAGCTTCAAAAGTAATATGGACCCCTTTATGACTGGAATGATTCCAACGACAATTACACTCTGTACAGTCCATTTTGTATTCACGTTCATCGTAATTACTACTGAGATTTACCACATTAAGGAGATTGGTACGCTTCTCACTCTTCTCTCGTTCACTCATCTGTTCATACTCTTCATTGTCTTTGAGATTGTAATTGTCAACATAAAAGATGTTCAGCCTCTCGTTATGTGTATCACGCCAAACTTTTGGTATATGCAATCTACTCATTGAGTTTTGATTCTTGGCCATGATACCATCAAAGATGGGTAACACTGAGTTGATTGACAACTTTGGAGTCATACTATCAACCTCCTCGGATACTATGCTCAAATCAGCCTTTTTCAATACTATCGATCCACTTAAAGGTGATAATCCATCTCCTCTCACATTGATGCAATGAGGAAGACGCAATATCTCGAGGTTGCTCACAGCATCAATGCATACCAAGATGCCAGCAATATCGCCATCAGTTAATCTCATCCGTAGATTTTTATCAAGATCTAAAAGGTCGAGTGTCTTCCAATCTTCTTTATTTTGATATCTAAGATCACCCCAGCGGTAGCTTGCATTACGCATGTAACTTTCACTATAATAATACGGATTAGACATAACAATCTTACTTGCTTTTGATAGTTTCTGATGTTGTGGATTATTGTTAATCTTTGTAATTTTGCAATTCTCAATTGCGTAGGATAATACCTCGGTTAAACTATCAGATGCTGCAGATTTCCAACCATGCTTTCTGATAATCTCTTCTATGTCCGCAGCAATTAAATCCCTCTCATTCTCATTATGCCCACCTAAATCATACGAGGTTGAGGGCGCAGTTAAGGCCGATGAGAATAGTGCTCGTGTTGTGTGTGAAAGAAATGAGGCAATATTTGCAAGAGGCGCATCTGGTAGACTTTCTAAGCCCGATGGATCCCTTCTTTGGCGTACGTTTATTGTGTTTGTCTCGGCAGATGCAGCGTCGTTGTTAGTAGATGACATTGTAGTTGTTGGTATGATATACCTATGTGATGTGTCTCAATTTAACACCAAATTTTGAGTATGTTTGATACCTTCTACCTCAGATATGGAAAGAGTTGCGTCTTGATATCGCCACTATTGGAAAGAACGTCGAAAACTGTTGTAAGGAGAGTACTGGCGGTATACCGGAGTGCTTTATTGTAACCCAATCGATACTAAACTGAGGAATGTGTAATGGGTGCACCGATAGATGTCATTTTTATTTTGTTGTGCACTTATACTTTATACGGGGCACAAACCTACCAATATTGACGTACCCTGTAATTGATTTAGTATGGCAGTTTATTAGTGAACTGGCTTCTGTAGTACGGATATTATTTTAGAAAAAGTACCCTTTTAGTAAACAAACCAGCATAAAAAATATAAATTTGGAGATTTAGTTGTATTGATACTGAGAGAATTAATTGACTACTTATACCTCTACTGTTTTCCCGAGATCATCCATATTAGTTTGTTGTTGGCGATTAATACATTGTCATTATATACCGGCGAAACTGTCTGAGGATTAAGTAAGGAGAACATAAACATCATGAGCACCACTACTAAAAACAACACAGCTGAAATTGATGGTGTATGTGATATGTTACACAACATGGGCACGGCTGAGAACGAAGATATTATATCGATATGTGCAAATTGTGGTAAGGAAAGTACTGATGTAACCAATACATGCAACAAATGCAAATCAGTAAAGTATTGCAATGCCGCTTGTAAAAAGAAACATCGACATAAACACAAGAAGGAGTGTGAGAGACGAGTAGCTGAATTGCGTGATGAACAACTCTTTAAACAACCTC